>OLWX01000708.1_pt1 | contig 19167 bp, 17 predicted proteins | sample 1673541 | NCBI WGS metagenome assembly OLWX01 (sample SAMEA103958114, study PRJEB25191) | human gut metagenome | reverse complement strand
CGGCGGCTCTACTCTTCCATAGTTGAAGAGGGAGTGGCTTTGCAGGTTGAAGTTCCTCTTACGGTGCGGGAGGGGCGGGCTTGGTTGGCTCGTGAGGTAGCCGTCCATCCGCCTCGTCGGTGGGCGCTTCCGGCGGGGGAGGCTTGCGACTCGGCGTCTGCGCGGGTGGCGGTGGAGCTGCGGGATGTTTGGTTTCGCTACGAGCGCGATGGCGCCGATGTGCTGCGGGGGACGACGTTGACTGTGCCGGAAGGGTCGTTGTTCGCGGTAGTGGGCGGCAACGGCACGGGGAAGTCGACGATGCTGCGCGCTATCTGCGGCGTTGCGCGGCCCTATCGCGGGAAGATCACCGTGCTCGGGCGACGGCTGAAGGAGTGGAAGAAGGCCGAGCTGTTCCGCGGCGGAGTGGCTCTGCTTCCGCAAGATCCGCTGAGCCTTATGGTGAAGAAGACTGTCCGGGGAGATTTGGAAGAGATGCTGGACGGGCGCGGTCTCGCGGCGGAGCAGCGCGCGGCGGCGGTGGGGGAAGTGGCGACACTGACGGACATTGCGCCGCTGCTCGACGCCCATCCTTTCGACCTGTCCGGCGGCGAGGTGCAGCGGGCGGCGCTGGCCAAGGTGCTGCTCTGCGAGCCGCGGCTGCTGCTACTCGATGAGCCGACCAAGGGGCTCGACGCCTTCTTCAAAGACAAACTCGCCAGGTTGCTGCGAAGTCTGACCGCCCGGGGAACGACGGTGCTTATGGTATCCCACGATGTGGAATTCTGCGCCAGCTATGCTGATTGGTGCGCCCTGTTCTTCGACGGAAACGTGGTGACGACCAATCCGCCCCGGCAGTTCTTCGCTTCGAACAGCTTCTATACCACAGCAGCCAATCGCATAAGCCGGGGCTTCTTCGAAAATGTGGTTACCGTGGAGGAGGTGGTGGAGCTATGCCGAAGCTGACCGAAGGAGCCCGCTCCGCCGAGGCCTTCCGCGAGCGCCGTCGCGCCCGAGTCAAGACGATCCTGACGATTCTTGCGGCGTTGGTGCTCGCGCCGCTGACCGCAGTCGCGGGTATGGCCGTCCCCGGCAACGGCTACTACCTCTCCGGCACGCTCATCGTGCTGTACGCTATCGTGCCCTTCTTCGTCTCCTTCGAAGGGCGACGTCCCACGGCGCGCGAAATTGCCGTGGTGGCCGTGCTGACGGCGCTCGCCGTGGCGGCCCGCGCGGCGTTCATCTGGGTGCCGCATTTCAAGCCCATGGCCGCCGTCATTATGATCGCAGGGCTCGCCGCCGGCCCCCAAACCGGGTTCCTCGTGGGTTCGGTGGCGGCGCTTGCCAGCAACTTCATCTTCGGCCAGGGGCCCTGGACGCCCTGGCAGATGCTCGCCTTTGGAGTGGCGGGGCTCGTGGCAGGGCTGCTTGCCGACGCCCGTGTGTTCCCGCGAGCGAACCTTTCCTGGCCGCGTCGTATTGCGCTGGCAACCGTGGGGTTCGTGCTTATTGTGGGGCTCGTGGGTCCCATTCTGGATACGTCCACGTTCTTCTATCTTTCCACAGCCCCCACGCCGGAGCTGGCCGCGGTGGTGTACCTCGCCGGCCTGCCGGTGAACGCCATTCATGGGGCGGCCACGGCTCTCACGCTGCTGGTCGTGGCGAACCCCCTGCTCGACCAACTCGCCCGCGTCCGCGTGAAGTACGGTTTACTCGATCGGTCGCGCCCCAACTGCCCATAAGTCGCGCCCCAACCGCCTGCAAGTCGCGTTTCAGCCGTAGTCGGTTCTCGCGCGAGCCTACATCGTTGACAACTTTCAAGCGGCTCATCGACCACACATCGAAATTAATTCTGTTCTTTTCTGGTGCCGAAAAACACATCTTGTTCGATTGCACCCGAACACTTTCGCGAGTACTATATGTATCCGCCCTTGGAACTGCAAAACACAATATATTGTGGTTCCGATGGTGAATAACCTGTGGAAAGCCTGTTGGAAAACAAAAGCGAAAAGAGGGTCTACCCCCTTGGTAATCGCGAAGGGCAGCGGTAGGGAAAACATTGCCGCGCTTCTGCATGTTGTGGTTGGCAAGGCCGCGAGAAGCGGTGCGAATACGACGCGACAGCCGCGTCGAAGAAAGGATGTAGGAAGTTATGGTCAAGACCATCATCAAGCGCGACGGGCGCACGGCGGAATTCCATCCGGAAAAGATCGCTGATGCGGTGGAGAAATCGTTCCAGGCTTGTGCGGCCATGCAGGGGCGCGACACCGCCGAGAAGATCGCCGCCACCGTCGTCGAGAAGCTTGAGAGCGGCGCCATCGAGGGCACGCCCACCGTGGAAGGCGTGCAGGACTTGGTCGAGGAGACCCTCATCGAGTCCGGCTTCGTGCAGACCGCCAAGGCCTACATCCTCTATCGCGCCGAGCGCAGCCGCGTGCGCGACGTGAACTCCCGCCTCATCCAAACGCTGAAGGACATCACCTTCTCCAAGGCCGCCGATTCCGACATGAAGCGCGAGAACGCTAACATCGACGCCGATACCGCCATGGGTACCATGCTGAAGTACGGCTCTGAATCTGCCAAGCAGTTCTACGAGATGTGCGTCATCGACCCGCGCTACGCCAAGGCACACCGCGAGGGCGATATCCACATTCACGACATGGACTTCTACACCCTGACCACCACCTGCTGCCAGATTGAGCTGCGGAAGCTCTTCAAGGGCGGCTTCTCCACCGGTCACGGCGTGCTGCGCGAGCCCAACGACATCTCCAGCTACGCCGCGCTTGCCTGCATCGCCATTCAGTCGAACCAGAACGATCAGCATGGCGGTCAGTCGGTGTGCGACTTCGATTACGGCCTGGCCGTGGGCGTGGGCAAGACGTACCGCCGCCTGTTCAAGAAGCACGTGGCCGAGGCCGTCGACCTGCTGACCGACATCGCCGACGACCGCACCTTTGCCGAGAGCCTGCTTGCCCGTGTGGAAAGCGAGACCGGCACGGTTGCCAGCCTCGAGATGGATCCGGAGTTCCGCGCCGCCGTGGTGGCCGGGCTCGTTGAGGGCGGCGTGGATGCCGCTACGGCCGAGCGCGTGGTGGCCTACGCCGAGAAGAACGCCTCCCGCGACACCGACCGCCAGACCTTCCAGGCCATGGAGGCGCTGGTGCACAACTTGAACACCATGCATTCCCGCGCCGGCGCGCAGACGCCGTTCAGCTCGGTGAACTACGGCATGGACACGTCTCCCGAGGGCCGCATGGTCATCAAGAACATGCTGCTGGCCACGGAAGAGGGCCTGGGCTCCGGCGAGACGCCCATCTTCCCCGTGCAGATCTTCCGCGTGAAGGAAGGCGTGAACTACAATCCGGAGGATCCGAACTACGATCTGTTCAAGCTGGCCATGCACTGCTCGGCCAAGCGCCTGTTCCCGAACTTCTCCTTCCTGGATGCCCCGTTCAACGCCCAGTACTACAAGGGCACGCCGGAAACCGAGATCGCCTACATGGGCTGCCGCACCCGCGTCATGGGCAACGTGTACGACCCCGATCGCGAGGTGACGCCCGGCCGCGGCAACCTGTCGTTCACGTCCATCAACCTGCCCCGTCTGGCCATCCGCGCCAAGGGCGACATCGACCTGTTCTTCGACCTGCTCGACTCCAAGCTGCAGCTCGTGACCGGTCAGCTGGACGAGCGCTTCGAGATTCAGGCTCGCAAGCACGTGTACAACGCGCCGTTCCTCATGGGCCAGGGCGTGTGGATCGATTCCGAAAAGCTCTCGCCCACCGACGAGCAGCGCGAGGTGCTCAAGCACGGCACGCTGACCACCGGCTTCATCGGTCTGGCCGAGTGCCTGGTGGCCCTCACCGGCCAGCATCACGGCCAGTCCGCCGAGGCCCAGCGCCTGGGCCTGGAGATCGTGGGCCACATGCGCAGCTACTGCGACCGCATCTCGAAGGAGCGCGGCATGAACTACACGCTCATCGCCACGCCGGCCGAGGGCCTGTCCGGCCGCTTCGTGCGCATCGACCGCGAGCGCTACGGCGTCATCCCCGGCGTGACCGATCGCGACTACTACACCAACGGCTTCCACGTGCCGGTGTACTTCGACATCTCCGCCTTCGACAAGATTGCCCTGGAAGCGCCCTACCACGCGCTCACCAACGGCGGCCACATCAGCTACATCGAGCTCGACGGCGACCCGTCCGACAACCTGGAGGCCTTCGAAAGCGTCATCCGCTACATGAAGGACTGCGGCATGGGCTACGGCTCGGTGAACCACCCGGTCGACCGCGACCCGGTGTGCGGCTACAACGGCATTATCGAGGACGTCTGCCCCAAGTGCGGTCGCACCGAGGACGCTCACAACCAGCCCTTCGAGCGCATCCGCCGCATCACCGGCTACCTGGTAGGCACGCTCGATCGCTTCAACGACGCCAAGCGCGCCGAAGAGCACGACCGCGTAAAGCACGACGTGCCGGCAGCCGAGTAGAACGCCGTCCGAGTAGAGCGTCGCGTCCCAAGCACCCGAGCACTCAAGCGCCCGAGCTTCTAAGTATTCGAACGCCCCGAGGGCCGTCCCAACGACGGCCCTCTTTTTGTCTTTTCGCATAGTAAATGCCACTTCCACCCCGAAATGGTCGACCCGTTTGGGGGTCACTGCGCATTTCTGCCCTCAACTGGCATTTTTCTGCCACTTCAGGCCCGCAATGGCAGAGGCGTCCCGCGCCTGTCGACCATTTCTGCCCTCAACTGGCATTGTCTCGGGAAAATCGGAAAATGGCATTTGCGAAGATGGCACAACGGAAGGATCTTCAGCATGTTGTTCGGACACGTTTCTTGCGGAAGCTGGCGGCGGCTAGGGCGAAGAACAGGGCGAGGAATCCCCACAGCACGGCCAGGTCGAACCCTACGGCGGCAAGGTCGGCGCCGCGCAGCATGACGGCTCGCAGGGCATCCACGCTATAGGTCACGGGCATGAAGGCGCTCAAGGCTGCGAGCCAGTCGGGCGCACCGGAAAGGTCGAATAGCCCGCACAGCAGAATTTGCGGCACGACGAACAGCAAAATGAGCTGGATAACCTGGAACGGCGTAGCGGCCAGCCCCGATACCAGAAGACCGAGCGCTACCGATACCATAGCCATGGAGACGCAGGTGAATACCACGAGTCCCAGATTGCCTTCGTTGGGAAATCCGATGAACGTGAGCGCCACCCACAAGATGATGGCCGATTGCACGCAGGCCAGAAGCCCGAAGGCCAGCGTGTAGCCGCCGAGAATCTGCCCTGCGTTCACCGGCGTGGCGAGAAAGCGCGTCATGGTGCCACCCATGCGCTCGGTGACGAGCGACATGCCGCTGGTAATGAAGGTGAACACGAACAGGAAGATGCCGATGAACACCGGTCCGTAGAAGTCGAACATCCGCCAGTCCTCATTGCCGTGGAGATAAACGGTTTCCATGTCCTCTATGGGCAGGTAGTCGCTCACATTCATCGAGAAGTCTTCGGCGGAAAGCGCTTCAGCCGCATCGTCGTCGAAGAGGCCTCCCAACGCCTCGGCTAGGCCGGAGCGGGCTTCGGCAGGCATCGAGACCATCACGCCCGTGAGTGCCGTTCGGGCCTCTTCGCGTTGCTGGCTCGCCTCTTCGATGGTGTCTTCTACTTCTGCTCGTTTGTCGACAACGGCTGCTTCCATTTCCTCAGCCGCCTTGCCGCGCAACTCGCCCAAGGCTTCGGCGCACGCGGCGAGCACGGCCGCCGACTTCGTAGAATCGGTGCCTTCCAGCTCTACCTTCAGCATGTGCTCGCCTTCCATGGAAAGCACGGCTGCCACGTCGTTGGCGGCGAGCAGCGCGCTTGCCTCGTCGGCATTGGCCTCGGTTATGCGCGCATCGGTCTGCCCGAACTGCGTTTGAAACTCAGCAGGTAAGTCCACGGTGGCGATTTTAGGGCCTACCGTGTCGGCGCCAAGAATAACCGACAGCAACCACAACACCACGAGAGGCGCTACAAACAGCAGCGCCAGCGTGCGTTTATCCAGTGCGAACTGCGTGAGAATGCGGCGAACAATGGCGAACACGCTAGTCATGGCACGCCTCCTTTTCGCCAAGAGACGGCGAGACGTTCGGCTCCGCTGCCGTATCCGGCGACTCCGACTCTTCTAATGCCAGGAAGGCGTCTTCCAAGGTGTTCGTGCCCGTGCGGGCCAGGATATCCGCCGGCGAGGCATCGGCGATCAGCCGTCCCTCGCGAATCATGGCAATGCGGGCGCAGCGCTCGGCTTCGTCCATGACATGAGTGGTCACTACGATGGCGCACCCTTGGGCGGCCAGCGCTTCCAGATGATTCCAAATGTAGCGGCGATGCTCCGGATCGAGCCCCACGGTGGGCTCGTCCAGCACGAGCACGGCAGGTTCGTGCACTAGGGCCACCGCCAGCGAGAGCCGCCGCTTCATGCCGCCGGAGTAGTCATGAACGAGCTTCTTGCGATGTCTCTGAAGACGCACGAAGGCGAACAGCTCGTCCATGCGGCGGGCGAGGTGCTCGCCCTTCACGCCGTAGAGCGCCGCGAAGAAGCGAAGGTTTTCCTCGGCGGTCACGTCCTCGTAGAGCGCGTCGTCCTGGGGCATAAACCCGATGCGTGCTCGCGCCGTGCGGAAGGGGCCCCTTCGCCTAGTACGCGCACGGTGCCGGAGGTGGGTACATCCACGCCCATGATGAGGTTCACGAGCGTCGTCTTGCCGCAGCCCGAAGGCCCTAAAAGGCAGAGGATATCGCCCGCCGCCACGGAAAGCGAGATGTCTTTCAGCGCGAGGAGAGTATCGCGTCGTCGCGGCCCGGGGCGCCCGTAGCAGAATTGGACGCGGTCGATGGCGATGGCTGGGGTGCATGCGTTCACTGCTGAACTCCTTTCGCGCATGAGATTTCAGCTATGATAGTAATCCAACAGTCTGTCGGGAAAAACCAGTAAAGAGCGGCGCTCTGTCGGATTACCGCTCGCAAGAAGGAGGCCGTGATGGGACGCCCTCGGAAAGACGCAACAACCCAAGATGTGCGCGAACGCTTGATTGTCGCCATGGCCGATCGACTGATCCGCGAGCCTGCGAGCGCCGTGACGGTTACGTCCCTCATCAAGGAGGTGGGGTGCAATCGCAGCACGTTCTACTACTATTTTGCCGATACCGAGCAGTTGGCCGAGGCGGCCCTTGATGCGGTGGTGCCCGTGGAGATTCCCCGGGCGCTGCTCTCGCTCATCCGACAGGGTGCTTTCTCCCTTAGTCCCGCCACTCCAAACATTCCCGATCTGGTGCAACGCAACGCTCAGGGCATCGATACGCTGTGCGCGGTGCTGAACGGCCCCAATGCGGCGCTCGCGCAAAAGCGGGTGAAGCGCCGTCTTTTGGAAGACGTGCTGCCCGATCTGGGCGTAAGCCTTTCCTCAAATACCGATGACCCGACATCCCGTATCGTCTTCGAATATGCGACGGGCGGCCTTCTGGCCCTTATGGCCTACCGCGCCGAAACGGGTTTCGCCTACCCCGTAGAGACCTTCCTGCACTGCCTCGCTCCCGAAGTCCCCGCCGCCCTGCTCGACGTCCTTTCGGAGAAAAGGTAGGAAGCTGCACTATCTTCTGGCCTCTCTTAAAAAAGAAAGGTTACGAGCATGTGTGCGAGCTCAACCGCGTGCTTTTAGTTGGAACGCGCCTCGCAGATAGGGGAGGCGTCGTTCGTGCCGAGCGGAACTGGATCGGCGGCAATCGCGGCAATCCGGTCGGCACCGCCTCCGTACTCCCCAGCTCTAGCTGGCGGCCAGGACGCTTTCGGCTCTGTCCAGCGCCGCCTTGCGCAAGAAGGCCGAGCGCGACTCGCCCTCCTGCTCGGCTGCGCGCTTGATGGCGAGAGCGGCCGAGTGAGGCACTTTGAAGCTGATTACGTCCAGGGGCTCATCGGCCAGCCGCGGCCGGCCGACCACCACCTCGCCCGACCATTGCCCGGGCAGCGAGCCCGCCTCGATGGCCTCGGCCATGGCCTCTATCTGCTCGTCGGTGACTACCTTGCCGCTTCTGAGGGTGTACTCCATCGTTTACTTCCTTTCCAGCCTGAGCTCGCGCTTCATTCGTTTTGTTGCCGGCGAGAGCGCGTGGATGACCAACGTTGCCCCGTCAGCCAGGACCATGCCAACCATCTCGATCTCGCGTCCAGCGCCGGTAAAGCCGATTGCAACCCAGCAATCGTCGCCTCTTGGCCGCTTTCGAGCGAAGTTGAGCCAAGCGTACGTGACTTCTTCCCTCGACAAGCCGTGCCTGAGGGCATGGGGGTGGATGCGTATCTCGTCCATAGGCGTCTTCCTTATGTAATACTAAATTGTATTATAAAACCCGATGAACCTCAAAGGCGACATCTGGCGAGAAAAGCCTACTCTCTCCGAACCACAAAAATGACGCGAGAAAGCCCCGTTTTGTTCCCCGCGCCGACCGCATCCGCGTCGCCCGTTGTCGAAAAATCGTGAGTGAATGCCACTTCCACCCCGAAATGGTCGATCCGCTTTTCGCCTAGTGCGCATTTCTGCCCTCAACTGGCATTTTTCTGCCACTTCAGGCCCGTAATGGCAGAGGCGCCGCGGGCTTGTCGACCATTTCGGCCTCCAACTGGCATTTGCTCGGGGAGATAGGGGAATGCGCGGCGCCTGGTACTGAGGTTTTACCCAATCTTTTCGAAACTGGCGGGGACTCTTTACGAGTGCTGCTCGGTTCTTTTACGAAGCGGGGCCATCATGGATGCACGGAAGCGGCTGTTCCCTTGTGGGTCGCTTCCGCGAGTTGAATGGCCCTTGCGGGCGGTGGTTTGTGAACCTGTAGCCCATTCGAACCCCGGTGCCGGTTTTGTCGGAATCCAGGGGCGACTGAGGTCACCCCTACGGGGAGCGGATGCGCGAAGGTTCGGCACCGGCCCGCGCACGTGAAAGGAACGACGTCATGAAAGCATCTTCGGTATCTTCTCGTTTGCCGCGGCGGTTGCGGCGGATGGCGGCGCTTGTTGGAGCAGCGGCCCTGTGCGGCGCGCTGGCGCTGGCGCTTGCGGGTTGCGCGGGCGGCTCGGCCGGCGGCGCGACGGGGGCGGGCGGCTTGGGCGGCACCGACGCTGGCGACAGCGGCGCATCTGCCAGCGGCCCCATCTCGGTGTACTCCCGCGAGGACGGCTCCGGCACCCGCGGCGCCTTCGTGGAGCTGCTCGGCATCGAGCAGGCAGACGCCAACGGCGACAAGGTGGACATGACCACATCCACGGCCGCCATCACCAACTCCACGGCCGTCATGATGACGTCGGTGGCCGGCGACCCCAATGCCATCGGCTACATCTCGCTTGGCTCGCTGGACGATACGGTGAAGGCGGTGTCCATCGACGGCGTTGCGCCTTCGGCTGCGGCTGTGAAGGACGGTTCCTACGCCATCGCCCGGCCCTTCAACGTGGTGACCAAGGGGGATCTGTCCGCCCCGGCCGCCGATTTCTTCGCGTTCATCATGAGCGCCGACGGTCAGGCCGTGGTGAGCGACAACAACTACATCGCCATCGACGATGCGGCCGCCCCCTTCGCTTCCAACGGCGCCAGTGGGAAAGTGGTCGTGGCTGGATCTTCGTCGGTCACGCCGGTCATGGAGAAGCTGGCCGAGGCCTTCCAGGCGGCTAACCCTCAGGTGACGGTAGAGGTGCAGCAGTCCGACTCCACCACGGGCGTGAACATGGCCGTCGATGGCACCTGCGACATCGGCATGGCCTCCCGTGAGCTGAAGGATTCCGAGACGGGCGCGGGCGTTCAAAGCACGGCCATCGCCCTGGACGGCATCGCGGTCATTGTGGCCCCGCAGTCGAGCGTCGACAAGCTGACATCTCAGCAGGTGTGCGACATCTACACCGGCGCGGTCACCAACTGGGCCGACGTCGCTTAGCGCCCAAGCGAGTCTGACCATGTTGTTCTCTCTGTTGAGCGAGCTGTCGGCGGGTGCCGCTGGCGGTCCCGGCGCCCCCGGCGCCCCTGCGGCCGGAGCCCCCGGCGGCGCGGCCTCCGGCACCCCCGCACCTGTCCGCGCCCCCAAGCGCCCGCATGCCCTTCGCGAGGGCGTCGCCCGGGTCCTGTTCGCCACAGCGGCGGCCCTCTCCATCGCCGCCGTGGCGCTGATCTGCCTGTTCCTGCTGGTCAACGGTGTGCCGGCCATGGCGAAAATCGGTCTGCCGGAATTCCTCTTCGGAATGACCTGGCGTCCGGCCAACGATCTGTTCGGCATCTTCCCCATGATCGTGGGCAGCCTGTACGTCACGGCCGGCGCCATCGTCGTAGGCGTGCCGGGCGGCCTGCTCACGGCGGTGTACCTCTCGCGGTTCGCCCGGGGCCGTGTGGGCTCCTTCCTGCGCAGCGGCGTGGAGCTTCTGGCCGGTATTCCGTCGGTGGTCTACGGCTTCTTCGGCCTGGTCATTATCGTGCCCTTCGTGCGCCTGCTCGGCCCGGGTACGGGGCTTTCGGTGCTGGCGGCCAGTCTTATTCTGGGCATCATGATTCTGCCCACCATCATCACCGTGGCCCAAAGCGCCTTAGATGCCGTACCTGCTCGCTACTACGAGGGTGCCCTGGCCCTCGGCGTCGACCACGAGCACGCGGTGTTCAAGGTGGTGGTCCCGGCGGCCGCCTCCGGCATCATGGCCGCCATCGTGCTGGGGCTGGGCCGCGCCATCGGCGAGACCATGGCCGTGGTCATGGTGGCTGGGAACATGCCCATCATCCCCGACTCGCTGCTGTCCGGCGTGCGCACCATGACGGCCAACATCGTGCTGGAGATGGGCTATGCCGCCGACTTGCATCGCGAGGCCCTTATCGCCACCGGCGTCGTCCTGTTCGTGTTCGTCCTGCTGACCACGATGCTGCTCAGCGTTATTCGGAAGAGAGGTGAAGCGCGATGAGCATCGCCTTCAACCCGCGCCCCCGCCGTCCGCGGTTCTCGCCGGTCGCCTGCTCGCCGGTGCTGGGCGCCCTGGGCGCCGTCGATCTTGCGCCCTCCTGGTTCGCCGAAGAGGATGCCCTTGAGGTGTGCATCGCCCGCACGGCGCGGCACCGGCGGGCGGTGTCGGCCTTGCTGCGCTGGCTCACCTATGCCGCCGCAGCGGTAACCGCCGCCGTGCTGCTGTTCGTGGTGGGCTACATCCTGGTGCGAGGCGTGCCCGCGCTTACCCCCGATCTGTTCCAGTGGGAATACACCTCCGAGAACGTGTCGCTTCTGCCGGCGCTCGCCTCGACGGTCATCATGGCGCTGCTGGCTTTGGCGATGGCGGTGCCCGTGGGCGTTGGTGCGGCTATCTATCTGGTGGAGTACGCCCGCCGCGGCAGCCGCTTCGTGCGCCTGGTGCGCGTGACCGCCGAGACGCTGCAGGGCATTCCCTCCATCATCTACGGCTTGTTCGGCATGCTGTTCTTCGTGACGGCCTGCGGCTGGGGCCTCTCGCTTCTGTCCGGCGCCTGCACCCTGGCCATCATGGTGCTGCCGGTCATCATGCGCACCACCGAGGAGGCACTCATGGCGGTGCCCGATTCCTACCGCGAGGGCGGCTTCGGACTCGGCGCCGGGCGGCTGCGCACGGTGGCCCGCTGCGTGCTGCCCTCGGCGGTGCCCGGCATTTTGGGCGGCGTCATTTTGGCTCTCGGCCGCTGCGTGGGCGAGGTGGCGGCCCTGTTGTTCACCGCCGGCACCGTGGCCCAAATCCCCGACTTCGCCGGCCAGGGCATTTTCGCCCTCTTCGACTCCTGCCGCACCCTGGCCGTGCACATGTACACCCTGGCCTGCGAGGGCCTGCATGTGAACGAGGCCTACGCCACCTCGGTGGTGCTGCTGGTCCTCGTTCTTTTACTGAACGCCGCCATGAGGTTGGTGGCGACAAAGATGGAAGTGAGCAAGAAATGACGAGCTTTTTGAAGGAACTCGCGAATGAGATGAGCGTTACCGCGGTGGCTGAGGTTCCAGGAGCCGCACCCGCTCCTGCGAAGATGGCCGTCGAGCATCTGAACCTGTTCTACGGCGATTTCCAAGGTCTGCGCGATGTTAACCTCACCTTCCCGGAGAACCAGGTGACGGCGCTCATCGGCCCCTCCGGTTGCGGCAAATCCACGCTGCTGAAGACGCTGAACCGCATGAACGATTTGGTGGAAGGTTGCCGCGTGGAAGGCTCGGTGCTCCTCGATGGCGCCGACGCCTACCGCACCCTGGATGCCACCGACCTGCGCCGTCGCGTGGGTATGGTGTTCCAGCAGCCCAACCCGTTTCCAATGAGCATCTACGACAACGTCGCCTTCGGCCCCCGCAGCCATGGGGTGCGTGCCAAGGCCGACCTGGACGTCATCGTAGAGGAATCGCTGCGCGCGGCCGCCATCTGGGACGAGCTGAAGGATCGCCTGAAGAAGAACGCGCTCGGCCTGTCCGGCGGCCAGCAGCAGCGCCTGTGCATCGCTCGTGCCCTGGCCGTGCAGCCCGAGGTGCTGCTGCTCGATGAGTCCACAAGCGCCCTCGATCCCATTTCCACGGCGAAGATCGAGGAGCTCATCGGCCAGCTGAAGGAGCGCTACACGGTGATCATGGTGACCCACAACATGCTGCAGGCCCTGCGCATTTCCGACAAGACGGCGTTCTTCCTGTTGGGCGAGGTGGTGGAAGCCGGCGACACCGACACCATCTTCTCTGCCCCCATCGACCCTCGTACCGCCGACTACGTCGCCGGGCGCTTCGGGTAATTGCAACGCCGCGCGATTTTACTTTCATTTTACGTGGCTCTTACGGCGGCTGCTCAATGAGGCTTCATACTCCTTCCCGGCTGAGACGAGCGCGGGCCGCAAGGGTGCGACCCGCCGATGAGCGCGGCTCGCAAGGGGCGAGCCGCTGTAAGAAGGAGACGCATAGGTGGAAGAACTGCTGCAAATCGGGCTGGGACTGTTCGGCGGTTTGGCCCTGTTCCTGTACGGCATGAACCTCATGAGCAACAACTTGCAGGAGGCAGCTGGCGAGCGCATGCGCGCCATTCTGGCCGCCGTGACGAAGAACCCCTTCTTCGGCGTTCTGGCCGGTGCGCTGGCCACGGCGGTGCTGCAAAGCTCCAGCGCCACCACGGTCATGACCATCGGTTTTGTGGCTGCGGGCCTCATGGGGCTGCGCCAAGCCATTCCCATTATCATGGGCGCGAACATCGGCACCACCATCACGGCGCAGATCATCGCCTTCAAGCTGTCCGATTACGTGCTCGGTATCGTGCTTGTGGGCTTCCTCGTCATGCAGCTTGCCAAGCAGGGGCAGATGAAGTACGTCGGCACCGCCGTCTTCGGCTTCGGGCTTTTGTTCCTCGGCATCGACACCATGGGCGCTGTCATGAAGCCCTTGGCCGAGAACCCCGTGTTCACCGACATGATTGCCCAGGTGACGGGCGTGCCGGTGCTCGGCGTTCTGGTGGGCACCCTCATGACGCTCGTGGTGCAAAGCTCCAGCGCCACCATCGCCGTGCTGCAGAACTTCGCCGCCACGCCGGGCGTCGATGGAGCCAGCATCATCGGCCTGGAGGGCGCCATTCCCATCCTGCTCGGCGACAATTTGGGCACCACCATCACGGCGCTTCTCGCCGCCATCGGCCAGTCCCGCGACGCCAAGCGCGTGGCCCTGTCCCACTGCATCTTCAACCTGTCGGGCTGCCTGCTGTTCGTGTGGCTCATCGGCCCTGCCGCCGCGGTGGTGGCCGCCATCTCGCCGGCCGGCCCCGAAGTGGAGGTCATCGCCCGGCAGATTGCCAACGCGCACACGCTGTTCAACGTGACCATGACGGTGCTGTGGCTGCCGCTTGTGTCGGTGATGGTGAAGATCGTTACGGCGATTCTCCCCGAGAAGCCGCGCCGTCCCCGCGATTCTTTGGCGGACACGCTGGAGACGCCGCTGGCCCCCGACGCGGCGGCCGCCTAACCCCGCACCTCGCGATCGATGACACCGCCCCGCGCCGTCGGTCGCTTTCGCGTAGGTTTCCGGTTGCGCCGAGGCCGTGTGGGCTGTTCGGTTCGCCCCACGGCTCTCTGACGTCTCACCGCCCACCTCCGCGCTACGCGGCTGTTGCGCTACAATGGCCGCGCACCTGTTCCAGAAAGGATCCCCATGAGCAAAGCCCCGCTCATCTATTACGTGGAGGACGACGAGCACATTCGCGACCTGACGGCTTACGCGCTGCATCAGGCGGGCATGGAAGTGCGTGCGTTCCATGACGGCGACGGTCTCGTTGAGCGGTGTGCGGCCGAGCCGCCCGATGCGGTGCTGCTGGACATCATGCTGCCCGGAGACGACGGCCTCGTGCTGCTGCAGGCCCTGCGCGGCAATACGGCGACGGAGAATATGCCCATCATGATGCTCACGGCCAAAGGCACCGAGTTCGACAAAGTGGTGGGACTCGACGCCGGCGCCGATGACTATCTGGCAAAGCCCTTCGGCATGATGGAACTCATCTCGCGGGTGAACGCGCTGTTGCGCCGTGCGAATCGTCCGGCCCAAGGCGCCGCAGAAGAGATAGCGGAACCCAGTGACCTTATGGTCGTCGGCGCGATCAAGCTGTCGCCGTCCGCCCGTACGGTGATGGCGGACGGCCGTGAAGTCAACCTCACGCGCAAGGAGTTCGACCTTCTGCGCACGCTTATGGAGAATAAGGGCCGTGTGCTCACCCGCGAGCAGCTGCTCGAGCAGGTGTGGGGCGTAAGCTTCGTCGGCGAGACGCGCACGGTGGACATGCACGTGAAGACGCTTCGTCGCAAGCTGGCCGAAGCGGCCCCCGGCTCCGAAGAAGCCGTCGCCACCGTGCGCGGCGTGGGCTATCGATTGAAGAAGAGTGCCTCGTGAGTGCCGCTGATAAGTCCCGTTGCGGCGATGCTCGGGCGGCTGCGGCACCTGCGTCAGCGCCTACGCCGGGCGCTGACAAGCCGGCGCGATCGGCCTCGGCTCTCGCGCGCAACGAGGAGCTGGCCCGGGCCGAGAAGATGCGCCGCGAGTTCACGGCCAATGTCTCCCATGAAATGAAGACGCCCCTGCAAGTGATTTCCGGCTATGCCGAGCTGATGGCCAACGGTCTGGTGCCCCCCGAGGATGTGCCCCGGTTCGCCCAGCTCATTTATGAGGAATCCCAGGCCATGCGCGCGTTGATCGACGACGTGCTCATTTTGTCGCGTCTTGACGAGATGGCTCCCGGCGCCGACGAAGCCGAGGCGGTGGACCTGCGCGCCGTGGCCGAACGCGTCGTGGGACGTTTGACCAAGCTGGCCGCCGATGCCGATGTGGAGGTGCACCTCAAGGCGGAACCAGTTACTGTCCAGGGCAACGAGACCCTGCTCAAGCAGATGATCTACAACCTGGTGGAAAACGCCATCCGCTACAACCGCGAAGGCGGCCACGTGCTCGTGGAGGTGTGCGAGGAGGACGTCCCCGCCGGCGAAGGGCCGAGCGGCGAGGGGGGAATCCGCATCGGCATCATCCGCGTGAACGACACCGGCGCGGGTATTCCCGCCGATAAGCTGGAGAAAATCTTCGAGCGCTTCTACCGCCTGGAGAAGAGCCGTTCCAAGGAGCTGGGCGGCACGGGGCTGGGCTTGGCCATCGTCAAACACGCCGCCCTCTACCACGGCGGCGAGGTGTTCGTGGAAAGCGAGGAAGATGTCGGTACTCGCTTTACGGTGCGTCTACCCATCGGCTGACAAAGATTTCCAGAAATAGTAAAAGTGCTTGCAAGGCTGAGCCTTTAGAGGCTCTTGCCTTACCAGTTAGAAGGTTTTTCCAGCGAGAACGAGGCGGGTTGCCATTCCACGACAGAGCCGGCACGTCGTGTGGCCGGCACGTCGATCAGGCGCTGGTTGGAGGAGCCGCACCACTTCAGCTCGAGGGACTTGCGCGATTCCACGAAGGGGCCGTCCACCAGCACGTCGATATGGTCGAGCAAGTTGGCGATGGCAGGATCCGTCCGCCCCGCAAGATCGTCGTAGAGGTAGCCCGTGTAGCACCAGATGCCGTAACCCTCGCGCTTCAGCGCGGCCGCCAGAGCCGCGCAGGCCTCCGGCTGCTCGAAGGGCTCGCCACCGGAGAGGGTCACGTCGTGCACGAGGCCGTTGGCGCGAATATCGGCCAGAAGGGCCGCCAGCGTCGTTTCGGTGCCGCCCTCGGCCGGCTGGCTTTCGGGGTTGTGGCAGCCGGGACAGTGGTGCGAGCACCCTTGGACGAACACGGCGTAGCGCAGGCCGGGGCCGTCCACGATGGAGTCGGGCACGGTGCCGTACAGCGAGATGGTGGTGTTTTCGAAGTCGTTTTCCATAGCCGCCATTGTAGCGCACTCCGGTCCATGCATCCGTCGGCTGCGTCTCTGTCATAAAGTTGGCATGACCGCTTCTTCAAGCTGCGATGGTGGGCAACGTTTGCCCAACAGCTTATGTTGCGGTGGATGTCAAGACTTTCCTGTCACCGGGTTTTGCGTATACTGGAGGTAAGTCCTGTTCCCGCCATATATTGCGATGGACCGACGTATTGTGACGAGGGAGCTCTAGAAGCGGTTGGAACGGAGATTCGCATCCGTTGATGCGAAAGCCGGGAGACCCGATGCGAGCACCCACCTTTTGAGGTGGGTTCATCCTCTGGCGTGGGGCAGGGCTATTTTTGTGCCCAAAAGCGCCATGAAGTTCTGCGCTACGCGAACTCAGTTGCTGGAGGCGCCTTCCTCGTCTTTCACGGGCACGAGCGAGCCGGTGGCGTCGGTAAGTTTCTGCCCGGTTAGGTCGCCCATGGCCTCTTCAATGAGATGGTTGTGCACGTAGGGGGCCACGGCGCGGATGGCGGCATCGGTGGCAGAGGAGGCCTTGGACGCCTCCGCGATAGTGAAGCTCAGCGAACCTTTGAATCCGTAGTCGCTGATGGATGAGAACGACACGCTGGGCCGCTTCTTCAGTTTGCTCACGCGGGCGATGGCCTTCTCGGCGGCGTCCTCAATGTGGTGGGCCGTGGCGGTGAGCCGCTCGCTGTTGGTGGTGACCACCAGGGGAATGGAAATCTCGTTCAAGGGGGATAGCTTGCAGACAGCCGTGGAGGTCATAAGCGAGTTGGGGATATTGGTGATGGTGCCCGAGCTGTCCTTGATGGAGGTGTAGCGCCAAGTGACGTCCTGCACGACGCCGGTGACGCCGGAAGGCCCCATGCGGATGTTGTCGCCGGGCTCCACCGTGCGCGACACGCTGACGGTCAGGCCGCCGATGAGGTTCGATAGCGTGTCTTGAAAGCCGAGGGACACCGCGATACCAACGACGCCAAGGCCGGTGATCATGGCCGAAATGTTCACGTTGAAGCACATGGAAAGCACGCAGCAGATGCCGATGACCCACACCACGATGCGCACCAAGTTGATGAAAATGGAGCTGGAGGGCAGAAGCGAGGTCTTGTTCAGCACCCGGCGCATAAAGGCCACGGTGATGCGGGCGACGACGAAGGTGATTGCGCAGATGATCACGACGCCGAGCATGGTATTGAACCAGTCGGCGTGGATGAACTTATCGAATATGTCGAGCAAATTGGGCATGGCCTCATTATAGAAGGGCGCCTCCATCCCGAAGGAGGAGGCGCCCGGTCTTCACGGTTTCGTTATCCGATCCTAGTTGGCGGAAGGCGTGGTCGTGCCGGTGTCGCCGCCCTGATTGCCGGGGTCGGTCGTGCCGCCGCTGCCGCTGCCGCCGCCCGTGCCCGGATCAGTGGTGCCGCCAGGGTTAGTGGTGCCCGGATCGGTGGTGCCGGGGTTCGACGGCTGGGCGGGTTCCGGTTCCGGTTCGGGGCCCTTCGAAATGGTGATCTGCACCGTGGCGCCGGGCTTCACCTTATCGTTCAGCGGATCCTGCTTCATGACGCGGCCCTCGCCCTGCTTGTCGCTGTACTCGCGGGCCTTCACATCGGCGCCGAATCCCTCGGACTGCAGCTTGTCGATGGCCTGCTCCTCGGTCATGCCAATGACGTTGGGCACCGTGGTCAGCTCGCTTCCGCGGGAGGTGACGACCTCGATGGTGGTGCCGGGCTTCACCGGGTCGCCGGCGGCGGGGCTTTGCGAAATGATCTTGCCCTCGGCGACATCTTCCGAGTATTTGCTCTCGGCTTCCACAACCTTAAGGCCGGCGTCCTCGGCCGCTTGGCGTGCATCATCCATGGTCATGTTCTTGAAGTTGGGCGCGTCCACGGTATCGGGCCCCACGGCAATGGTGAGGGTGATGGTCGCCCCCTTCTGCTGCTTGGTGCCGCCGGCCGGGTCTTGCTGCAGCACCGTGCCCTCGTCGACGGATTCGTCTTCCTTGGTCGTAATCTGCACCTGGAAGCCGGCCTGCTCCAGCGTGAAGGTGGCCTCCTGCTCGGTGTTGCCCACCACGCTGGGGACCTCAATGGGCTCGTCGGCAGGGGCCGCCGGCTTGAAGCCGCCCGTTACCGCGAACGCGATGCCGGCCACCAGCGCGATGGCCAGAATGGCGCAGAGGGCGATGATGACGGGTTTCTTGCTCTTCTTCGTGTTGGCATCGTGGAAGTTCGTCGCCTGGAAATTGCCCGTGGAGCTCGGCGACATGGCCGCCGTGCCGCCGGCAACCGTCGGCATAACCTGGGTGCTCGTCATGCCCGGCACCGCACCCGGCACCGCGCCCATCATGCGGGTCTGGGCCTCGGTGAACGACGAGCTCATCGCGCCAGCCGGCAGGGTGACGGGGCGTCCGGCCAGGTAGTCCATCAGCGCGATGCGCATGTCGTTAGCCGTGGCGAAGCGACGCGCCGGATCCTTCGAAAGGGCCACCATGATGATGTCCTCAAGGTCGGGATCGATGTTCGGGTTGATGGAAGAGGGGGCCGCCGGTTCGTCCTTCACCTGCTGCATGGCCACTGATACGGCGTCTGGACCGTCGAAGGGCAGCTTGCCCGTGGTGGCCTCGTACAGCACGATGCCCAGCGAGTAAATGTCGCTGGCGGCGGTGAGGTCCTTGCCCTGGGCCTGCTCCGGCGAGATGTAATGGGCGGTGCCCAGCACAGCGGAGGTTTTGTCGTTCACGGAGTTCTTCGCTCGGGCGATGCCGAAATCCATCACCTTCACGTTGCCGTCGGGCTGCACCATGATGTTCTGCGGCTTGATGTCGCGGT
>OLWX01000705.1_pt1 | contig 19241 bp, 16 predicted proteins | sample 1673541 | NCBI WGS metagenome assembly OLWX01 (sample SAMEA103958114, study PRJEB25191) | human gut metagenome | reverse complement strand
GAGAGATTTTTATATTATTTTCTAAATAATATATATTTCCCATATATTGTTTCAAGCCCGTTGCTCCAATATGTATATCATCAAATACATATTGCTTTATAGCATCATCACTTAATGAATCATATAAACCAATTCGAAATTCATTTTCCGCTAAAAAAGCAGGATTTTTTACTTTAGCTCTTTTAAGCCCTATTTCCCTTTTTACTTCACGAGTAAATTTAACTGAGTCTGTTATCAAACTATGCTCATTTTTTATTGAAATCAATTTTTCTGAAATAAAAGAGTGTAATTCTTCCTTTGCCTTATAAGTTACATTTTCAGCGAAAAATCCCTCTTTTACCAACCCTTCAAAAAATGATTTATCAAATCCTATACATATACCTTTACCATCATCACCATAAGCACGCCACTGGTTTAAATCATCTCGTATATTTGAAAAACAACAAATAAAGCACACATTAGCATATAATTCAGAAAGCCTCGTCATATATTTTTTCATATAATCATCGCTTTCAATATTTGCTTTTTCTTCATCTGATAAACCGTCATATAAGTTTTTCATTTCTTCCTCAAAAACATCTAAAAAATATTTTTCTTCTGAACTATCATTCATATAATGATAGCCTGACATAAATAAAACTTTGTTCTCCACAATAAGACGAAATGTTTCAATGCTGCAATAATGATAAACTTGGTTTTCAAAAGGTATTTTTTCTGTGATTTTTATACACATAGCATTTCACCACTTCCTACATTTATAGTTAAATCAAATTCTCTTCACATTCAGCGATCCACCTATCCAGTAACTTCACTTAATTCTCATAACATAGAAGATTTATAACTTAGTCCAACTTCAATACAATCTTTGAAATATTTGTTATCCTTATTATAGCATTTTTATGTGCGTATGGCAATGGTGCAGTGAAGAAATCACAAAATATATTTCTGATAATTTGCCTTATGCCTTCTGTGAGCAGATCGGCAAGGAAATTAGAGATATTTCTGATGAAATTCCATTTGAAATTCCTGATTCTTGGGAGTGGGTAAGGTTAGGGATTATAAGCACCTACAATCAAACCAAACAGAAGATAAATGCTAAAGATGCAGATGTTTCGATATGGGGGCTTGACCTTGAGGATATAGAAAAAGGCGGTAGGCTACTTGTAAAAAAGACCGTTGGTGAGAGAAAAGCTGTTGGAGACAAAACTGTTTTTACCAAGGGTGATATTCTATACAGCAAACTCCGCCCGTACCTCTTGAAAATACTCGTTGCTCCTGATAGTGGGATTTGCACTCCTGAAATAGTACCCTTTACAGTATATGGTGGCATTTCTGCTGAATATATCGTGAATTTCTTAAAATCGCCCTATGTTGACGGGCTTGTAAATGGAGAAACCTATGGAATAAAAATGCCGAGGGCAGGAACAGATACAATGATAAGTTTGCTTGTACCCCTGCCACCTATTAACGAACAACACCGCATAGTAGCCAAGATAGAAGCACTCCTCCCATACATCGAAAGATACGGCAAGGCAGAAGAACACCTCACCACCCTCAACACCACATTCCCCGAAGCCCTGAAAAAGTCTATCCTGCAAGAAGCGGTGCAGGGCAAGCTCGTTCCGCAGAACCCCGATGATGAGCCTGCAAGCGTACTGCTGGAGCGTATCAGAGCAGAGAAACAGGCACTTATAAAACAGGGAAAAATCAAGAAAAACAAGAATGAATCTGTCATCATAACAAGGGATAAAATTCCTTATGAGATCATCAACGGAAAAGAGCGGTGTTTAGCCGATGAAGTGCCGTTTGAGATTCCGGATAGTTGGTGTTGGTGCAGATGGGGAACTATATCTGAATCAATACAGTATGGATATAATGCTCCTGCAAAAGAAAATGGACGTATAAAAATGGTTCGTATTAGTGATATACAAGATAATAAAGTTTTATGGGATACCGTTCCTTTTTGTGATATTGATGAAGAAAGCATTGAAACATACTTATTGAAGCAAAATGATATACTATTTGCAAGAACAGGAGGAACTGTTGGCAAGTCATATCTTGTAAAAGAAGTACCAAAAGATGCTATATATGCAGGCTACTTAATAAGAACAAGGTATAGTAATAATCTGTCACCTGAATATTTGAAATTCTTTATGGAAAGTGAGCTGTATTGGATTCAATTAAGAAATGGTACAATAGCAACAGCACAACCGAATTGTAATGGAAAAACACTTGCTAATATGCTTGTACCAATTCCACCTCTTGCAGAACAAAAGCGCATAGTCGCAAAAATTGAAGAAATCATGCCCATGATTGAAAGATTAACTCTGAGGTGAGAGTATGAAGCAAGGTGAACAGGAAGCAAAAATGATACTTGTGCGCAAGGGAGTAGCTTTTGATGACAATTATCACGATGACAACTCCCATCCGTCTATGCCTGATTTCAAGTATCTGGACGAAGAGCGTTATCTTGAAGTCACCCACACACTACATAACAATGCAATCATAACGCATATCAATCGGTTTCATCGAAAAAGCACCGCAGAACAGCTTGAAATCATGGAGAAAGCACGAAATGCTTATGATAGAATCCATGAATACTGTTATCCAAATACAGAGGAAGAAATGGCACAATACAGATGCGATTTGAAGCTCGTGAAATCGCATATGGGATATGATCCTACAAAATGGGACTTTGCAGAAAAGCTTTCTGAGTTTGATTGCGATTCTCCAATCATCGAATGTTCAACTGAAAACATTCTGCGTGAAGTGCGAGAGAAGGGCGAAAAGCATAAAAGCGGCAATACCGACCTGTTCATCTTCGTCCTGGAAGATGAATTTCGTGTGATGATGGATTTGCTTCACAGCGGACCACAAAACGGCTGTCACGGTGCTTTTTTCAAAGCGATTCTGCGTTCGCCCTTTCCTGCTGTGTATGTCTGTGCATGGAACTGGGAGACTCAGACATACGAGATTGATGATCCGCTCATCATGAAGTTTGAGAAAACTGAGAATGGCGGTATGGTTGCAGGGCGAATATAATACCTATTTTTTTAAATCGTATATTCAGTTATAATTATATCGGAAGGAGGTCTTTCGATATGATTGACACATTTAAGGCATATTTGGACAAGACAAATCTGTCCGAAAACTCAAAGTCTGCCTATCTGTTCGCCCTAAGACAGTTCATCGAGCAGTACGGCAGCGTGACCAAGAAGAACCTTACGGCATACAAGGTATGGCTTGTGGATCACTTCAAACCGCAGACGGTAAATCTCCGACTGCGTGGAATGAACTGCTACCTTGAAAGCGTGGGCAAGGAGAAGTGGAAGCTGTCCTTTGTAAAGGTTCAGCAGAAGCCGTTCCTTGAAAATGTTATCAGTGAAGCGGATTACTTGTACTTCAAGAAGCGTCTGAAAGAGGACGGCGAATTGTTCTGGTACTTTGTGATCCGCTTTCTTGCTGCAACGGGAGCGAGAGTGAGTGAGTTGATCCAGATCAAGGTGGAACACGTCAGACTCGGCTATCTCGACTTGTACTCTAAGGGCGGTAAGCTCCGCCGCATCTACATTCCGAAGTCCTTGCAGGGAGAAGCCATTGCGTGGCTTGCAGAAAAGAAGAATGACAGCGGTTTCATCTTCCTCAATCAGCGAGGACAGCGTATCACCACAAGGGGCATTTCGGGCGAATTGAAGAAGTTTGCAGAGAAGTACGGCATTGACACAAAGGTGGTATATCCGCACTCGTTCCGTCATCGCTTTGCCAAGAGCTTTCTTGAACGTTGTAACGATATTGCATTTCTTGCTGACCTAATGGGGCACGAAAGCATCGAGACTACTCGTATTTATTTGCGTAAGACTGCCACAGAACAGCGTGAGATCGTGGACAGTATTATTGACTGGTGATCCATAAACACAACGGGCATACCCTCAGAAACGAGAGTATGCCCGTTTTTTATAGCTTGTCGCAGTATTGCATAAGTTCTTCTATCTTTGCGACTATTTTCTTTTGCTCAGCTAAAGGTGGGAGTGGTATTAGTAACTTGTCTATTGCATTTGATGAAAGTCCTTGTATGCCTATACCCTTACCGCCAATCAATCCAGCTCTTTTATACAGATAAAACACATAATAGAAGAAGTAAACCTCGACGGGAGCATAAGAGCGTAATCTGTGTATGTGATTCTGAATACGCATAGGATAGTCATAATTCCAGATTGCCGCTCTGCCTATATCTCCGCCTTCACAAACAAGCAAGTCACCCTTAGTGACAGTGCATTTTTCTACCTCGCTGTCTGTAAATAGCATTTCCCTGAGCTTATCCAATTCAAACCTGTCCCAATATAGATTAGAGGTTGTAATATACTGCATCATTGTTCCTTGATGATTTGAGGAATTAAGAGTCTTGCCTGTGTTATGCTGAAATATCGTTCCCAGCCTACACCAGCACCAACTATCCGGAATCTCAAACGGCACTTCATCGGCTAAACACCGCTCTTTTCCGTTGATGATCTCATAAGGAATTTTATCCCTTGTTATGATGGCCGATTCGTGCTTGTCTTTCCTTATCTTTCCTGCCTTGATAAGTACCTGCTTTTCAGCTCTGATACGCTCCAGCAAAACGCTTGCAGGTTCATCGTCAGGATCCTGCGGGACAAGCTTGCCCTGTACTGCTTCTTGCAGGATAGACTTTTTCAGAGCTTCGGGGAATGTAGTGTTGATGGCGGTGAGGTGTTCTTCTGCCTTACCGTATCTTTCGATGTATGGGAGGAGTTCTTCTATCTTGGCTACGATGCGGTGTTGTTCGTTAATAGGTGGCAAAGGAAACAATGCACAGGCAACTTTATCGCTATTTAAGTTTTTCACAACAGCACCACTAACAACTTCACAAAATTGATAATATGCAAAACTTGATGCTAGCAGATAGTAAAGAAAATCCTTATCATATGCTGTTTGATAGCCACTTAAAACAAGCCAACCGTCGTGTATGCAACCATCGACGTTTAAAATATAGGGTCTACCAAAGCTCATAGAATTTGTAAGCAAGAAATCTCCTCTATGAACAAAACGACTTTTACTCATTCCCTCTGGAATAATCTTTTCTTTTGTTTCGTTTATATATTTCCCACCTTTGTCGGAGTCTCCTATTTTTATCCAGTTTATTCCGTTTGGATCATCCGTAAGGAATTGCTTGATCGGTCTGGGTGAACCACCACGAGCGATTTCGCAAATGCTCCCTAATCTTACCCATTCCCACGAATCAGGAATCTCAAAAGGTATCTCGTCCGAAATATCCCGTATCTCATTGCCGATCTGCTCACAGAAGGCATAAGGCAAATTATGGGTAGCACCTCTGAATATCTCCGAGGATTTCTTATCCTTTTTGATTTTGCCTGCCTTGATAAGCTCCTGTTTTTCGGCTTTGATACGCTGGAGCAATACGCTTGCAGGCTCATCGTTGGGATCTTGCGGAACGAGCTTGCCTTGCACCGCCATTTGAAGTATGGAGTTTTTAAGCTGCTGTGCTGTCATGTCAAGTCCTCCATATCGCTGATACCGAGAATGCCCGTGATCTGCTCCAGAATACGGTCAATATCCGCATTCAGGCTTGCACGCTTCTCCTGATACTGCTGGATCAGCTCTCTCGGAGGGAGTATTTCTTCTTCCTCATGGGGAAAACCGCAGAGGTCAATGTTATAATTTCTCTCCGCAAGTTCCTCAGCCGTGTACTTTTTCGCCTTGTCAAAGCCGTCAATGGTGATCTCCTGTCGGTCGCTCCACCACCCAATAGCAGGGGCGAAGTGTTCGAGCTTCATCGGCTTTGTCTTGGAGAAGTTCTTGTACCCGTCGGGCATATCCAGACGATAGAACCATGTTTCCTTCGTCGAGCCTGTCCTGTCAAAGAACAGGATATTTGTAGTAATAGAGGTATACGGAGCAAAAACGCTGTGCGGCATACGAATGACAGTGTGCAGATTGAACTCGCTCATCAGCTTTTTCTTGATAGCGACTTTAGCGTTATCCGTACCAAACAGGAAACCGTCAGGGAGAATGACCGCAGCTCTGCCGTTCTGCTTCAGGCGGTACATAATGACCGACATGAACAGGTCAGCCGTCTCACTGCTTGCGAGATCAGACGGAAAATGATTCTTGACTTCCGTTTTCTCGCTGCCGCCGTATGGTGGATTCATCAGAACCACATCAAACTGATCGTCCTCAGTATAGTCAAGAACATCCTTTAACAGCGAATTATCGTGATATACTCTCGGTGTGTCAATATCATGGAGCAGAAGGTTTGTGACACAAAGCATATACGGGAACTGCTTCTTTTCAATACCGTAAACCGAGGTATCAAACGCCGCTCTGTCCTCAACAGTCTTTTTCTGCGATTCAAGAGCTTTCAGCCAGCTAATGATAAATCCGCCCGTACCGCAGGCAAAATCAGCCATCTTTTCACCGATTACAGGCTTTATCATCTGTGCCATGAAGTCAGTCACAGCACGGGGCGTGTAAAACTCGCCGGCAGAGCCTGCACTTTGCAACTCTTTCAGGATAGACTCATAAATATCGCCAAATGCGTGGCTTTCTTCATAATTGGTGAGGTCAAGCTCATCAATGACATTGACCACCTGTCGAAGCAGAACACCGTCCTTCATGTAGTTGTTGGTGTCCTCAAATGTTGTCTTGACGATAGCCTTATTGATAGGCGTAGTCTTGGAAACTTGTATGCCTTTCAGCGTGGGAAACAGCGTATTATTGACGAAATCAAGCAGATCATCACCTGTCAAAGCTGTACCCTTGCCGTCATCTACCGCCCAATTACGCCAACGGCAATCTTCGGGGATAATAGACTCATAGGCATCATCATCAAATTCCCAATCTTCTTCCTTTGTGTCGTAAACCTTGAGAAACAGCAGCCAAGCGATCTGCTCAATACGCTGTGCATCACCGTTGATACCTGCATCGTTTCTCATAATATCCCGTAATCTCTTTACGAAATTACTTAAACTGCTCATATTTTAAACCACCTTGTAAATTTCTTCTTCAAGCTCTTTTACAGCCTTTTTATATCCTTCCTTACCACCAAACAACTTAACGATTGCCGCAGGCTTGCCCATACGGATAAAAGGATCAAGCTTTAATACCTGTGTGTCCTCTATCTGATAAATGCCCTCGTTTGAGTACATATCAAGCAGGGCTTCCAGAACTTCTTTCGCAAGACCATTATATTTGCTGATAAAATCACGTTTCTTTACATCGTTTGCACGTTCTTTTCGGGTCAATGGTTTCTTATCAAACGCTATGTGTATTATAAAATCAAAATCGTCTATATCGCCCATACCCTGTGATTCTTTTAAGGCCTGAATATCTATCCCGTGTTCTTTAAACAGCTCTGAAATAGTGCGTTTCTTTTCTTCACTATTCCAGCTTCTGATAAAATGTTCTAGATCGGCAAATTCTCCTAAAATGTTTGTCTTTGTATAATCTATGATATTCTCGTGACGAAGAAGCTTACCATCCGCATCATAAACCGATACCACTTTGTTTATAATTCGTACAGTACAGCCATCTACACCGACATACGGTTTAGGCTGTGGCTCAGGATGTGGTAATGGAGAATCAACAGGGCCGTCAGTATCGATCTTAGGTTCTGGAGAATGATAATTTGAATCAATTTCGACCGGCCCATCCCAGCCTTCATCATAGAACAGCCTTGTCACACCTCTGAAATCCATAACTACAAAGTGCGTCTTGCCCTCTTTTTCACGCAGTCTGGTACCTCTGCCGATGATCTGCTTGAACTCGGTCATAGAGCCGATATTCTCATCAAGCACTATCAGCTTTGTCATTTTGCAGTCAGCACCCGTAGACAGGAGCTTGGAAGTCGTAGCGATAACAGGATAAGGAGAGCCGACAGAGATGAAGTAATCAAGCTTGCTCTTGCCGTACTCGTCCGAGCCTGTGATACGCACCACATAATCAGGATTCTGAGCAACCATATCCTTATTGAAGTTGACAAGAGCCACTCTCATACGCTCCGCAGCATCCTCAGTCGCACAGAATACTATCGTTTTCTGCATACGGTCTGTGCTGATAAGGTAGTTCGTAATTTCAAGGGCAACCTGGTTGATTCTGTCTTGAATGATGATATTGTAGTCATAGTCGGTATTGTTGTATATCCTGTCCTCAATTTCGTTGCCGTAATAATCTCGTTGTCCTTTCAGCGGTCTCCAGCCGTCACTAATGTCTGTTGTGATGCTGATGACCTTAAACGGGGCGAGAAATCCGTCCTCAATGCCGTTTTTGAGGGAGTATGTGTAGATCGGCTCGCCAAAATACGAAATGTTAGAAGTATATTTTGTCTCCTTCGGAGTAGCGGTCATACCGATCTGTGTAGCCGAGGAGAAGTAATCCAGTATCCTGCGCCACTTGCTATCCTCTTTGGCGCTGCCTCTGTGACACTCATCTACGATAATAAGGTCAAAGAAATCCTTGTCAAACAGCTCGGAGAAATGCTCCTTATCATCATCACCGATCAACTGCTGATATAGCGAGAAATAGACCTGATGTGAGGTGATAGTGGTTTTGTTATCCTTAGCAACATTGATCTTGTGGATGACCTTTTCAAGCGGAGAGAAATCCTGCTGTATAGACTGATCCACAAGAATATTCCTGTCGGCAAGATACAGTATCTTACGCTTCATACCGCTTTTCAGCAGACGGTACACGATCTGGAACGCAGTATAGGTCTTGCCCGTGCCTGTTGCCATGACGAGCAGGAGTCTCATTACACCACGAGCAATAGCATCAACAGTACGGTTTACTGCCACTCGCTGATAATATCTTGGCTCGTAGGTATTCTGGCTTGAATAGTAAGGCTGGCTGATGACTGCAAGCTCATTCTCTGACAGCCCTTGCCCGCCGTTCGCATTTGCCTTGTATCGTTCCATAAGCTCATTAGGTGTAGGGAAATCATCAAGTGCGATTTCACGCTCCATACCTGTCAGCATATCGTGTTCATAGAAAGCATCACCATTGGAGCTGTAAACGAAAGGTACATCCATCATCTGAGCATAAGCTATAGCCTGTTGTAAGCCGAATGATACGCTATGGTTATTGTCCTTAGCCTCAACTATCGCTATGGGGAAACTGCTGCTCCAATACAGAACATAATCGGCAAACTTGGCGCTTTTCTTATCACGATGAACAAAGTTACCGTTCAGACAGATCTTACCGTCGGTGATCCTTGTTTCCATTGTAATTCTGTTTTTATCCCACTTATCAAGAATAGCAGGAGTAATGAATTGAAGCTTTATATCCTCTTCTGACATTTCTTTTTTTGCAAGTATGGTCATTGTCACACCTCCACTTCAGATAAGATAAAATTATAAGAAGTTATATATTCACATCACATTATACCACATTTCCCACAAATAGTCAATCATTTAGCTGCGTTTTTTATTGCTTTGTAATAAAAATGAAGTAAAGTCACTAAATTTAAGGTAGAAAAAAAGCAGCCTTCCGACTCCTTAAAAAGCCGAAAAGCTGCCATAACAAAATTCAAAAATATCAGCTCAGCGAACTAATATAATACCCTAGTGTACTCTTAGGATTAAGCTCCGAAAGATCAACAGCTACGCCTACCGCCATGCCTAGCCGCTCGCGGTCTGCCTGCGATACGTCGAACTCTATGCCCCACGCGTTGCCGTCTATGTTTATCCACGCCGTCGGGCCGAACGTTCCGCCGTCAAGCGTTGCGCCCTCCAGGCTCGGGCAAATGGCTTTCAGCTCGTTGTACGTCATTCCAACCTGCACGCCCTCGGTGATGTATCCGCCCGGCGTGACGTGTATCGCATATGGAAAATCAAGCGTGCCGATGTTCTGTATGTCCGTGGTGTAAAAGCCTATCTTTGTGTTCGGATACACGTCGTCGTTCTCCACGGCGATGATGTTTTCCTGCCCCACTGATATAAAATCCATGCTGAAATCGTCGCCCAGTTCGGCAAAAATATCGTCCGCCGTTTCGTAGATAAGGTCGTTCGCATACACCGTGTCGTCGTAAATGTCATACGGCGCAAGCGTGGTCACGGGCTTAGTCGTGGTCGCCTCGGCGGTCGTTGTGGTGGTAGTTTCCGTCGGCTTAGCGTCGCTGTCAGATTTTTCGTCTGCCGAACTTCCGCCGACTTCGATAAGAAAAGTCGCCGAATGTTCGTCACCGTCTGAATCATAATGGCTCTCAGTGATCCTGAAATCACCCGCATTGTCCACACCAATGCAAGCCTGAGCCTTGCAGGTGCTTCCTATAGGCGCTTTATTTGGGTTTCTCGCAACGTCGCCCGGGTAGCTGTAACCCATAACGCCATTGCTGTCTATTATGGTGTCCTCCATGTCGAAGAAAATGCCCTTTGCTATGCCGTCCTCGTCCTCGTAACCGATGTTTGTATATTCGTAGTCCACGATATAGACCGCCGCAGGATTTTCGTCCGCATACTCATTGCGCTCAGCCGTTTCCGTGACGCCTGTAACGGTAAGCGACCACTGCCCGTCAACCGTCCAAGTTTCGCCAATGGTGTAGTAGTCTTTCTTCTTGCTTTTTTTGCCGCTGCCTGAATCGCTGTCAGAACAAGCGGTGAGCAGCAACAGCGCACCCGTGAGGACTATTGCTGTTAGCTTTTTTATGGTCATTTGGGTGCACCCCCTATATCTTGATCTCGATAGCAAGCAGTTTCTCCTCAGCTTTCTCTACCTCTTCAAAAACTGCGCTTCTTGTGCTTACGATGTACTTGTCTATTGTTTCATGAAGATTTTCTTTGATATCTTTTACCGTCGATATGTTTATCTTTATCTCTACAAAAAGCTTTTTCATACGCTCTTTGGTAACGTCCTGGTTCATGAATTTCAGTATTTTTCCCGTTGATTCGGCGATCCTTTCCACCTGCTGACTTACTTCTTCTTTGAAAGCCTTTGTTGCGTCAAAAAACATTATTGGGTCGTTCAGTAGCTTTAACGTGTCCATACCAAAAACGATCGCATAATACTCTTGTGACAGCTGCTGATAATAATTATACGCATCGTTAAACTCATTATTTAGTTTTCTTACAGAATTTAAAACGAACATTCCGAATTCATAATTTATCTTCTCTTCAAATTTATCGAGCTTATGATGCTTTTGCAGAACAAATCTTGTACTTGCCACCATATCATGAAGCTTATCGTGCTCGCTGCGAAACATTTGGTTAGCGTGCTCTTTTATTTTATACGGCACTTTTACCTTGTAATTGTTCCACAAGTTGCGGATAATGCAGTTTACTACCTCTTCGCGTCCAAACTTTTTTACCTCGCCAGAAATAAGTTTTTTCTCATAGTTGTTCACGAATATCACCGAGTCAGCCGAAACGCCGCCGTCTTCAACTATGCGCTTTTTCATACGCTCCGCTCTGTCGTCGTTTTCAGACTTGCAGTGAGTTATCACAACGTTTACGTTGTTTTTCTCAGCTATAAGGTTGTTTATTATGTTTATCTCAAAATCTTCCACTCTGTCAGAGTCGGCGCTAAGGCAGTAGATTATGGTGCTGAACCATTCATTGATAGAGTGCTTGTCGTATTCTGCTACCTTTTCGATTATCTGCTTGTGCCATTCGTCCGCTTTATCGGGTTCAAGACCCCAGCTGTCGCATATCGAAAAAGATATTCGGTCGTTATCTTTCAGCTCGAAAGAATATTCGTGCAGACCCTCCGCCGTTACGGGCTTTCCCGCACCCGTCTCCGCGACCTCTTCGCCAAATATGTAATTCAGCAGACTGCTTTTGCCAACGCCCGATTTGCCGGCTATCAGTATATTAGTTTTTATCTTGTCGCCTTCCATTATTTCCTTGCTCCTTTTTTCGTATCCTTGAACATATCAACTACAGCTTTTACTATTCTCTCTACAATTTTCTGATCCTTGCCCTTGCTGATCTCTTTCATTACCTTTTTCAGATTTTCAACAGTAAAGTAGTCGGAAATTTTGGTGATCATAAGGTCTTTCGAGCCGCCGTTCTCTATGCAGGCTTTAGTGTATTCCTCGCAGATCTTCGTTATCGCAACGCCGAGGGTAGCCGTAACAGTAGTTGCCACTGAAACATTTACCGTGGCTTTCGCCGCGCCGCCGACAAATGGGATCACCGAAAGTAGCTGAGAAGCCAGCGTTTTTCCTATATAAGAAACGAAGCCCGCTCCGGCTAAATTTTTCACAGCGCCCTTCATATCATTATCTATTCCGTAGCAGCTTAAAATATCCATCGCCATTTTTACCTGTATGCCCATAAGCGGTACCGAATCGGAAAGTGGCACGGGTACAAATGATGTAGCCGTAACAATACCTGCGGCTAAAGCCGCGTATTTCGGTATCTTGTGTTTTATCATCATTTCTGCCATTTGACCCTGCGCTTTTTTGAGCGACGGGATAAAGCTTTCTCTGAGGTAATCGTCAAGATTATGATGTGCCCAGCTGTTTATCTCAGATTTCTGCACATACTCGTCGCCAAGATCGCTGTTAGTAGAATAGGTAAACACCTCAATGCCGTTTATCCTATTGCGTTTTCCGGCTTCGCCGACAGCGTCCTTTATCTGAGCGACTTCGTTCTCGTCAAGATTATCCACCTTTGTAATAATAACGCACACGGGGATATTTCTCGCCTGTATGTCTTTTATCAGCCTTTCGTCAAGATCCATGAAGCGGTTATTTATGCAGTACCAAACCTCGTGGATGTGCATACCCAAATCCGCAGGATATGTATTTTTGCGTTCGTCGATAAGGTCGATTATGTTTCTGTAAAAAGCACTGTTTTCCGGCGTAGACGAGCTTTCTACCTCGTAGCCCTCAGTGTCGAACAAGGTAATGCTCTTTGAATGATACTCGTGTATGCCCCTTGTCTGCGGCTTTCCGCTGCTTCCGACAGGAGCGGCACTATCCTTATCAAACTCGAAGAAGTCGTTTATAAGGCTGCTTTTGCCAACGCCGGTAGCTCCGCACACTATGATATTGATATTTTTTGAAGCATTTTCCTTTACTTCTTCATAGCACTTATCATAGTCAAAGTTTTTTACGTCAAATTTCTTGTTGATGTTTTCGTTCATGTCAAAAACTCCTTTTCCTTATTGATTTGTCAATTATCAACTATAACTGACATAATAATACGTTTTTGTATGTTAATTATAACACATTCTTTTTCACTTTTGTTAAGCTGGCTGCTTAGTATAACGTTTTCGTAAGATATTTTTTTATTTTAACAAAAAACATGGCACAATCCGCTTCTTATACAAATATCGCATTATTTCAAATACTTTACATCGTTATATCATATTATTTCATATATTTCAACCCCTTTATAGGAAAAATTCCGACATAATGCATGATGATATAGGATAAAATATTATATATGGGGGTGCAAATAATGTACGAGAACAAATTCATGTATGACAATAATTTTGCTTTGAGGATCTCAAAACTTCGCACACAGAAAGGTGTTTCCGCAAGGGATATGAGCTTATCTATTGGACAGAACGCGGGGTATATAAACAATATCGAAACGGGAAAAGCCTTGCCATCTATGACGTCGTTCTTTTATATCTGCGAGTATCTGGGCATTACGCCGCAGGAGTTTTTCGACGCCGACGCCGAGCAGCCAAAAGAGCTGAGTAAGCTGATCTCTGACCTGAAAAAGCTCAACAAAAGGCAGCTGGAGAACATTGCAGATATTGTTAATGATCTTGCTAATGGGAATAGGCGGTGAGAGGGGAAAAGGTAAATTTGTACGTCTGCCGCATAGACAAGACCGACACTTTGAAGCATGATTATAAGGTAAATAGGTACAGGAGAGGTGAGTTCAGTGCAAAAAAATCACAGCCCCCTCGAAAGCTGTGATTCCTTTTCAACTCAATACTCCTCCGCCAACAGCAGCGTAATATGATCCACATCGTCGATCATATACGCCCTGCCGTTTACCTCCACGTCGGTCGGTATGAAATATTCAAGCTTAGCCTCGGGGCATTCCTGCATATGATAAATGTGCAGGAATTTTTTCTGCCCGTTGCCCTCTGTCACTATCTCGAAAATTTGCAGATAATCAAGCTGTCCGCAGACCTTTTCACGCATTTGCTCTATGGCTGAAAATAACGCCGCTTGCAGTTCGATAGGGAAGTTTTCTGCCACGCCTTTGGTGACGTATCTGCTTCCGCTGAATGTGTATGCCATAAAATACCTCCTAATAATATTCTCCCACCAGCACTCTCGCCTCCTCGATACACTCCCTGATCATACTCCTGTCGCAAAGCATACCCTCTATCTCTTCGTCCGTATAACCCATATCGTAAAGCAGCATAAGATCTTCCTGCGATACCCCGAACATACCGCATATATCGAAAAGTTCGTCATCATCATAAGCGGGCTTTCTGTATCCGTAATAGTTCCAACCATAGCAAAACTCGTTCGGCACAAAGCTGCTTTTCTCAAAACGCCCACGCTTGTCAATACTTATGATCTCGCCCTCTGTGATTTTTATCACTTCAAACGGCAGCTTTTCAAGGAAACTGCCTTTCAGCACGTTCTTCATAATGTCCTCAGTAGACGTGTACACATACAGCCCTAACTGCTTGTAATGGATAAGGCAGAGCGGATTGTCGCCCTTTGCTATGAAAAGCTTGTTCTTGTCGCTCAGTATCGTGAATACGAACGAACCCTCTACCGCCTCTGACATCTTCGCTATGGTCGTGAAATTAAGTCTGCCGTATTTCTCGATAAGCTGTGCGGCAACGTAGCTGTCAGTTTCTATCTTGCTTTTCGGCAGATGTTCAGACTTTGCAAGCTGGCTGTCGTTGTAAAGCACACCGTTGTGACATAAAGCAAAAGACCCGTCCGCAGTTTTGCCTGTGAACGGGTGGTTATTGTAAATGTACCTAGCGTCGCCTTGCGTAGTCATTCTCGTATGACCTGTGAAGATAACTGTGTCCTCAGGCACATAAAGCCTTACCTTGTGAGCAGGCTTTGCTCTCTTGAAAACTTTAAGTTCGCCGTGTTTCACATACGCTATGCCCGTTGCGTCCTTGCCCCTTACCTCTGACTCGACGGATAATCTGTTGATAAGTTCTTTCATCTCGCTCCTGCTGAGCGAACGTCTGTAATTCACAAATCCAAATATCGCACACATAGTTAATCCTCCTCGCTGACAGGCTCGTTAACATAGAGCCTTTTCTCTTTCAGATACCTGATAAGCTCTGTATATTCAGGCTTTATGCCCAGCACAAAATCCGCCCAAGATTGCTTGTTCAGCTCATCGTCATTAAGGCAAACTGCATTTTCGCATATGCTGTCCACAAACTCAAGCGTCGCCATAAAGCTGTTGAATTTCAGCGTACCACGAAACAGCCTTATCTCAACAGTATCTGAATTTGTGATGTTCACGCAGGCATATCTGCCCTTAGTGCTTTTCTTAGCCTTTTCAAGTATCTCTTTCGGCTTGTCATTGTAGCCGTGTCTTGCCGCCCAGCGGTCAACGCTGTATGCAGTACGGCGAGAAAATTTGAAAAGCTCGTTCCAATGGCTCTCGAAAAAGAACATTATTCGGCTTATGACTTCTTCCTGTTCCTCGTAAGAATATCCAAGCTGTTTTCGGCCAATATGGACGTGAAGTCCGCAGGTAGATGTATTATGCGAGCGGTAGCCAAGGGCAATGGCTTTTTTAACTATCTCGTCCCACGGGACCTTCTTTCGATGAAAATCTATTGAGCAAGGGTGGCTGACAAGTTCCATTCCCTCGTCCAGCGAGCCGTCTGACTTTATGTACATAACATCATTTTCTGCATTTGCGATGTCATAAATCTTTTCCGCATTATCATCGTATCTTCCTGCGCCGTCTATCTCAAGTTCAATGCCGTAAAAACGCACGTTGTCTTCTTTCGGCAGTTTGTAGAACACGGGCTTTGGCTTGTAGTAATAATCGTTGATGTAGTCGCCGTTATCACAGCAATCGTCATAACATTCACGGCAATAGGCGTTATCGCCGCGCCAGTACGTATCGTCGGAATGCACGATAGTTTCGCAGTTTGAACAGCGGTAATAATGATTATCATAACAATCTGTACAGAGGATAGTATTCTCATCGCTCACGGTATTCTGTTCGATACAGCGTTCGCCGCAATGGTCGCATACCACAGTTTCGTTATCGTAGCAATCCTGACAAAGTATCTCGTTTTCGACTTCATAGCATTCTGCCTCGTCCTCTAAAGCGCAGCCGCAAATGCTGCAATGGGTAAGTTCGCTCATTTTAAAACTCCTTTACAAAATACAAAAATTAAAGGCAGACCCGAAAGCCTGCCTATGGTGTTCGCTCGTCCTTATCTGCGATATAGGTGATGATCTCCTGCGCAATCTCCACCAGCACGCTGCCAACAAGCACGAGTATGACTTTAGCTTTGTTCATCGTAACGCCCTCCTTTCCGCATTTGCGTTACTTCACAAAGATGATGTATATTTGTAAAAGGTAAGTTTCCGAAAAGTGCCGAACTAAACCGCAGAACATTAAGATAAACCGATATTTTTTGAAAGGAATGATAAAATATGTTTGATGATATTCCCGATATACTTACCGCCAAAGAATGTCATCAGCTTTTAAAGATAGGAAAAAACTCTATGCTCCGTTATCTTAAAACAGGGGAGATAGAGGGTTTCAAGATCGGCAGCAGGTGGAGGATTTACAAGTTTAGTGTTATTGAGTTTTTGAGGAAGAGGTGAAAAAAGAACCGCCCCTGTACTGTGTTTTTCAGTACAGGGGCGGGTGCTTTACTATTGACAAGTTGTCAATATATGCTATACTAGTTATAATGATACATACATTCATATGAAAGGATGTGAAAAGTAGTTATATACTACGGCTATTATGAGTGAAATGATTGAATTTAGCATTTATGGTACGCAAGATAATTTTTGTGATGATTTTCAAGAAATAAACGAACAACTTGCACCATATAACGCAAGATTTGTAATGCCAAGCGGATTGGGTGCTGGAATACCTATTGATTCCATTATTCATATTTTTCTTCCGTTTGTTACTGAAGCGTTCAAAACTTTTGTGCTTAACGGTGGTTATGACATTTTTAAAATGCGGATATCAAAATTATATGCCAAATTTACTAAACACGCAAAAGAAAAGAATATGAATTGTGTTGTTTACATAAGCCGAGCAAAAGGACCAGATTATAATGAGATCAAAATAGAAAATCCGACTGAAGAGGTTTTACTACACACAATCGACCGTTTCTTTGACGATAATGTATAAGCAAACCTTTATGCTGGTTGATATCAATATTGACTTATTTTTGGCTGCTTTTCTCAAACTTAAAAACCTCCTCCACAGGTATCCTCCAAACACGGATACTCGGCTTGAAAGCTTTTATCTTTCCCTGATTGATAAGCTTAACCAAAGTTGGTCGGCTGAGCCGCAGCATTTTGCAAGTTTCGTTAAGAGTAAGGAATAATTTTTCTGTTTCAACATTCTTCTTGCTCACACCTAGGCACCCCCTCGAATTCGTAATAATTATCTGACGCATTAAGATAAAATTTTCTGTTTCTTGTCCTTTTGAGCAGATACTCATACAGCCTAGTATCGGTCGGCGTTGGGTCGTTAAAGCCAAGTGCACTGCTCAATGACTGCAAAAACGGATAATCCTTATTTTTGATAGTGACAGGCGATATGTGTATATCGTCGAACCAGTTCATCACGCCTAATGACGAACTATGACTATCGCAGTATATCAATCGTGCGTCCGTAATATTTGGCAAACTATCTCTGTCAAGTATCGTCGATAGATCTATCATATACTTTTTGTGCTTAGGCTTGCCGTCAATGCTTCTTTTTATGTACTTTTTCAGCCAGTAGATATTCAAAAACGACTGCGTTCTTTCCTCAACGTCAAATATCCTATAAAATTCTCTTTCGATAAAATAGCTTCTCCGCTCAAACATATGGCGCAATATCTCGATTGTAGTTGTTTCGTACGCCATTTTTCTTATGTAACTTTTGTAACATCTTAACTCCAGCCTCATAGTGTTTTTGTAGTATTCAAGCTCCGTGTCGGTAAGGTCTTGATCTATTGCCGCACGGGCTTTATTGTATACAACAAATTCTGCTATACTTGTGTTGCCCTTTTTCATCAGAGCATTGAAGGAATCTTCTCTGCGAAAATCCTTTGTGTTCTTTTCAAGCTGTTCGTTGAGTTCAAATTTGTCAGGCACGAACATTCTTCTCATAAGCATTATGTATTCCTTGATGACTGTCTCAGGTACTTTGTGTATGTCTTTAGTTATATCTATCCTAGTCAGTTCAAAATCATTTATATCGAGGTCAGGCATTCTGAACTTGATAAATTCATTGACGTAGTATATCATTTTATCAAGATCGTCCCTCATTTCAACGTGCTTTACCTCGTCTTTGAAATATGGTATCTTTCCGGTAGCTATCCTTAAAACTATCTTATAGTTCTCACCCTTTCTGTGGCGTTCTCCTTTAGAACATTTTCTCGTTCTCATATCTATACCCGACCTATTAGCTTCAAGTGAAGTCGGATAATAAAATTCACCTTTCTTTACGCACTTCTTTGGAACTGTGCCTAGCTTTTCTGTAATATATTCAAATGTAGTGTGATAAGTCAACTCGATAGTATCAATAAAATAATTGTTTTTCATTTGATCCAACTCCTTGTTTTTAGGCAAAAAATTTTATTTTATAGGATTGTTATATCAAAATAAAAAATAATTTAAAATAATGCTTGTGAATACAACATAAAGATAAAAAAATTATTTATAATATAAACAATTTATTATAGACCCGTTTAGCTTGATATAATATCATACTTTTATTACTGATATATAAGAGTAAAAATAGATATTAAGAATATTAGGGGTATAGGGGAATACCTACAGCTTTAAGCTGTTCATTTTTTTCAAGAATACTTATCCTTATATATATATCGCTAAGTTACGCACAACTATCAATGCGAATATATTTGCGTTTCACTTTGCCAGTCGTAAAGCAATAAAGATGCTTCTAAATGGAATTTATTAGAGCGTACATATTATAAAAAGAATAAAACCGCAAGTACAAGCCGTTTTTTGAATCAACAGCATAAAACTTGCGGTTTTTTGTTTAGAAATAAAATCCAATGTATTTATAAGGAAATGAGCAGTATTTGACTTAGCACTCGGCTCA
>OLWX01000636.1_pt1 | contig 20729 bp, 18 predicted proteins | sample 1673541 | NCBI WGS metagenome assembly OLWX01 (sample SAMEA103958114, study PRJEB25191) | human gut metagenome | reverse complement strand
TCCCTCAATGGACCACACATTCCCCATACCTTTGAGACTATTGTTGATGTCAGTTCACTCATTTAATTTAATCCTCCTTCAAAGGCTTTTTTTAGTATGCTTTGACGCATGGCTTCAGCTTGTGAAAGTGCTACGTTTACGGTTTGTTCGATACTATCACAAACAGACATGCGTGATTCAATTTCAGAAACAACTTTATCCGCTACCTCATCTGATACAATTGGAACTGACGTATTTCTAATATCGTCCAATCCTAATCCTAACTTTCCACCACCTCTTTTATTACATAGTAATTCTTTTTGTCCATAATCACTTTTTAGATACCACGCCATAAATTCTCCTTGATGACAGTTTAAAAAGCGCACTAATGCTATATGTTGATTAATATAGGCTTCTTCGATATCTTCGGGCACCAATGCAATACTGCCCAAATCAGCCGTAATGGATATTAAAACATCGTTCCCTTGCAACCGGCTTCTTTTTCCCTCCGCTTCTTCAGGTAAAAGTACATGTTGAATTGCATTATTTTTTAATTTAATTTTATCTCTATTCAAGTCTGTAATTCGAATAAATCGAACCCCCTCTTCGCTGTAATATTTTGCCCATCCACGCGAACCGCTTGTTACTAAAGAAGATACTTCTTTTATTGGTTTTCTTTCATTCATTGATGCAAAAACCATTTTCAGTACCGCCTGCCGATATACAGCCAGCTGTTCTTTAATAATTTGCAGTGTCTCCACACCTTTATCCAACTCAGAAAACACTTCCTCGATGCGTGAAACAATACGGGCTTGCTCATTCAATGAAGGAATATATACTTCTTCCTTTTCGACATATTGGTAATGTCTAGCATACCCATGATCCTTTATTTTCAAAACAACATATTTTGTCAAATAGTATAAATACTTTTCAGAACAATCATCCTTAGGCTTAAGAACTTTTATTCCATCTGCACCTGCGCAAAAAGGAAAATTTACATATTTAACGCATTTGGTGTGATCTCCAAATACTATAACGGGCAGATTGCACTTAACTATTTTTTCTTCATCATCAGAATAACCGCCAATCAACTTGCTTCCCTGATCAATTACTGGTAATCTGCCATTCTCAATGTATTGCTTTTGCTTTATTTTATTCTCTGCAGGAACAGATATTTTTTTCACCACTTCTTTGTAACGCATTACGCCACCAATTCCTCATTCATTTCTTGTAATATTTCTTCATAATTATCCCCGAAGGCATCATAAAATCCCAACCGTCCACCTTTCCGATCAAACGGTGTCAGATCCAGATCTTCCGGCAAAATACTGAGCGAAGTTGCAATATGATCTTTGATCAAGCGTAGCCACTCCATCTGTTCTTCCGTGAAATGTATAGCACCAGCATTTCTCCGCAATGTCCATTGCATGAAGTTATAATTCACCTTGTCTGCGAATGGTGTCAGATTATCTGTATATCCCATTTCAAAGCGAATGATGGAAATCAAATCTGTCAGCTGTTCTATTGTTCCTCTCTTCACTTTGTCAGACTTCTTAATAGCATAACAATCCCACAGTCGTTCCACAGTAATTCCCTTTGATTTAAGTTTCTCATATAAGGCTTTCAGCTGTTCTATTGCCATAGGTCTGTTTTTATAAGTTTCATCATAGATAATTCGCAATGCCACAATCTCATCCTTGTTTTCTTCAATGAACTCATGGAATGTCTTAATCACACGCTCTGCTGTTTCTTCCTGCTGAGTATCAAAGCCAGCAAAGATTACAGAATCAATGTTTACATTGTCAATAATCTGATCATGATTACGCCTTACATTCTCTATGTATTCACGTACATCTGGATTATGGAACGGTGCTACTGCTTGCTTTATTAGTTCCTTTTGGGCTTCTTTTCTCTCCTCTTCGTCAGGCTCTTCAACACTGGTTTTGAACTGTGCCCTTTTTTCTATCACATCTTCATCAAAGGCGTTCAAAAGTCTTTCCGCGACAGTTCCTGCCGGAGTACCCACTTTCTCTTCAAATTGCTTTCTCTCTGCTGGTGTCATCTGACTATTTAACCGAATCACACGGTTTGCAAGAGAAGTCAATGTTTTTTCATCCTTAGCACCTAAAGCCACATTCATCATCAATTCTTTCATGCTGACGGATGGCTTACTCTCTAATGGTCTGGTATCTGATTTTTTTGATTTTGTAACACCAACTGCATCCACAATAACAAAGTGATCCTTATTTTCTGTAGCAGATGGAGTTACCTTCTGAAGTTCGTCTTTACTTAGTGTTCTGGTTCCCCGACCTTTCATCTGCTCAAAATAATTCTTGCTGCGCACATCACGCATAAAAATCAAACATTCAATCGGCTTAACATCTGTACCGGTTGCTATCATATCAACGGTAACTGCGATTCTAGGATTATAATCATTTCTAAAAGAGCTAAGTACAGATTCCGAATTGTCTACAGAATAGGTAATCTTTCTGCAAAAATCATTTCCTTCCCCAAACTCTTCTCTCACAATCTGAACAATATCATCTGCGTGACTATCCGACTTTGCAAAAATCAATGTCTTAGGAACCTCTTTTCTTCTTGGGAACAAGTTCGTATAAAGATTTTCTTTGTATGTCCTAATGACAGCTCGAATCTGGCTTGGATTTACAATGTCTCGATCCAGCTGTGTCGGCTGATAGTGGACATCCTCATCCAGCTGTTTCCATCTCTTTGCTCTGGACAAACGATCTCTGTATTCAATCAACTGTTTCATCAAATGACCGCCATTTTTTCCAACATTTGTTTCAATCAGGAAAATATCCTCTCCGACATTTACACCATCCACAATGGCCTGTTCTCTCGGATATTCACTGACAATATTTTCATTAAAAAATGCAAATGTCCTATTGTCCGGTGTCGCAGTCAAGCCCACGACAAATGCATCAAAATAAGACAAAACCTGACTCCATACATTGTAAATAGATCTGTGGCATTCATCTACGATGATGACATCAAAGAATTCCGGAGGATATTTCTCATTATAAACCACTTCTTTTGGTGCTTTACTTTCAGCTGTCGTAAACTCTGCAAATGAAGTCTCTTCAGCAGATTCATCGAGTTCTTCACCTTTTAAAATAGAATACATTCTCTGTATTGTACTGATGCATACTTGCACATCGCCTGGAATATAGGAGCTTGTCAATCTTCTAACACCATAAATCTGTGAAAATGATCTTGGATCATCCGTTGGAGTATAGGCAAGGAATTCCCTCTCTGCCTGTTCGCCCAATCCCTTGGTATCAACCAGAAATAAAATCCTATTGATTTTTCCATATTTCAGCAATCTATATGATGCAGTAATGGCCGTAAACGTCTTTCCTGCACCAGTAGCCATCTGTACCAATGCCTTCGGTCTGTTATCAGCAAACGACTCTTCCAGTTTTTTTATAGCATTTACCTGACATTTACGGAAACCTGTTTCATCCAAAACCGGAAAATGCTTCATATTATTACGAATCGTATCTGGTTGTCTCAGTAACTCACGAAGTGTCTCCGGACGATGAAATGAGAAAACTGTTCTTGACCTATATTTTATGTCATTATAATCTGTAAATCTAATCAATTTATCTGTCGCTTCATATGCAAAGCGGATAAAATAATCTTTCCTAACCCATTTAAAGGTACTATGGGCGTATCTTCCAGACTGAATCTCTACATCTGTGATTGATTGACCAGCTTCTTCTCTCTTAGCCTCTACTACACCTGCTGACTCACCATCAATAAACAATGCATAATCTACCTCTCCAGTACTCGTAGGGAATTCTCTCACAGCAACACCTAAAGACACAGCAAGGTTCAGGCGATTCATATCTTGTATAACCCATCCTGCCTGACATAACTTTTCATCAATTATACGACGTGCTTTTTCTTCTGGTGTCATATCAATCTTCCCCCTTGTCTACAAACTCCATAATGTCTCCGTAATCAACATCAAGCGTCTTGCATATTTTTCCAAGAACAGATAGTGTTACTTCTTCATCTCTACGCATTTTTGTCATAGTATTAGGTGCAATGCCAGAGGCTTTTCTTAAATCAGCCTTACTCATCTTTTTATCTACCAATAATTTCCACAAACGATTGTATGAAACTGCCATAATTGCCTCCTTTTGCACCTTTACTCATATTAATTTAAGTTTATCACGAAACATTCATCTTCGCAAGGTCATGCGAATGTCTATCAAATAAAATGAACTGAGTCCTGTTCTTTCTTACAGCTCCTATCTTCCGCCTTTTCTTTACAGGCATCTCTATTGACACTCTCATCATAAATCCTCTGAAACTCCTCATAAAGCTCATCACCATCAAGCTTTATCCCCAGCCTTTTCATTACATCTGAGAACAACCTTATGCTTCCACTCACATCAGCAATATCGAATCCGAATACATCAGCCTTAACAGAATCACTGACATTCTCATAACCGCCAAGCTCTAATATTCTCCTGATAATCCAACCAACTTTGTCCACAGGCTCAGTTTCTTTAGTTTCCACAAATTCACTTTTACCTGTTACATCAGTTGTACTTTCGTCCATTCTTGCCACATTCACATCAGACGAATTATGAACCTCTGGTATTCCTATACCCTCTAAACCAGTCTGTTGTTTTCTCGCACTATCAGCTTGCTCTTTCTGTCTGCTTATTTCATTCTGATTATTGTCAGGATTCATCACCTCAACATTTCTATCAAGCTCAACCTCAGTATCCTCTTCCATCCCCGGTATCTCAACATCCCTGTCTGCAACGATTTCTTCTTTCCCTGTCACCGCATAATAAGCCGTATACAAATCTTCTTTTATAATGTCATCAGCAAGCAGTATCTGCCTCTTAACATCTCTCTTCTCCTGCTTCAGCTCATCCAATTCTTCCTGCACTTCCATGTGCCATATCTGATATTCCCGGTACTGTTCTTCATTCTTTATACTGCGTTTCCGACTAGAACTTTCTCTATATATCTCCTTCTGCCTGTCCTCAATCTGCTGAATCCTATCTTCTTTCTCACTTATGAAATCCACAAGCTCCACAATACTTTTGATGTCATTATTCACAAGCAGCAGATATTCATCCTGTAACTGATGAAACCTCTTCAAATCCTCTGCATACTTTGCTCCACCAACTACAAAACGCTTCTGTTCTACAACCCTTAATCTGTATAGCTTTGCATAAAACTTCTTCTGGAATGGTGACAGCTTCGCCCTGTGCAGCCCCCTGATATCCGACGAATAAAAGTAAGGCTTTGCCATCCAAGGCATATCCACATGATGCCTTAGCATATCTTCTGAAAACATCTCGTCCATTTTTGCAAGCTTATGATAATACCGAAATCCCGGTGCCTGTACCTCCATCCACGCGTCTTTTTTAAATACATATCCAAGTCTTTTCATCAGATATTTAAAATGCTCCACATTTCCGGCTGCATACGCACACATCTTAGCATCACGAAGTATAATATCCTTCATGGACATTTCCTTTTCCCACTTGTCCCTGCTGATATTCTTTGCATTTCTGCTATACTCTGCCGGCATTATGGAAAGTCCAAGCTCATCACAATATTTATTTGTAATCGGCTGCAGATGATTCTTCCAATTGCCTTTAGGTGAATTATACTTCTTGCCGGTTGTCATACTCACACTATTCCAGATCAGATGCCCATGCATATGTTCCCTGTCAGTATGAACTGCATACACCGCCTCATAATCATTGCCAAGCACATCCTTTGCAAAGTGCTCCAGCACATACATTGCCTGCTCTGCCGTCACTTTTTCTTCCGGTGAAAATGATATGATCACATGATAGCCCTGCCTTTTACCTGTCTTATGAAATATATTCTTCGTCTCCTCCATCTGCTCAAATGCCGTATCCGGCAGGCAGTTAATACCGCCCACCAGTACACATTCTTCTGTCTTATCCGGATTCTGGATATATTCCAAAGCATTCTTCAGGTGTGATGCTGGATTTCTACCTTCTGACTCTTTTATATTTAAGATCTTTGTAATCGCCATACTTCCAGCACCTCCCCGAATGTTTTCTTTACATCATCCAGACTGTTCTGCAATTTATCAATATCGCTGTAATACAATCTCCCCTGTGAATTGCCAAGCTTTACCGTCTGATTAATATTATTTGCAATACCTGCTATGATACGGATTGCTTTTGCCCTGTCCTCAGGATAACTTGTATCTATGTTGCCGCCCGTCCGGATCAATTCTCTTATATAGGCACTTGCTGTCATTCCCGTCCGGTTAAGTGCCGCTTTTAGAATATCCATATCTTTCTCCGACAGCTTCACAGATACCTTATGATCTTTCCTGTCAGACTTGTATCTTCGCTTTCCATCTGCCATACGTTTCTCCCCTTTCGTAGTTTTCTAATGCTGTATCAAACCAATCTCTTTTTATCTGTACCATTGCTTTTTTCATCCTTTCCAAAAGTTCTGCTTATAGGTTTTGCAAGATGCGGAAAAGGTCGGACCTTTTCCCGAAAAAATATAAACGCCATCAGCGTTTACATAATTTTTCGTCTTGGCAGGAGCACCTGCACCCTGTATATAATATGTGGTGGTTAATGTACCACCACAATTACTGATATGGTGGCACTTTTTGCCATCACTTTACTGTTTTAGTGGCGTTTTCCGCCACCACTTTTCCATTTTGATGGCACTTTCCGCCACCATGGCTTTTTTCTCGCTTATCTGAGTGGTAGCGCTTTTTGCCGTCACTTTGCTGTTTTGACGGCGCTTTTTGCCCCCACTTTTGCATTTTGACGGCACTTTTTGCCCCCACACTTTTTTCAGCTCTGATTTGTGCGTGGGCGCTTTCTGCCCCCACTTTGTGGTTTTGGGGGCGCTTTTTGCCCCCATTTTCATGTTTTGACGGCGCTTTTTGCCCCCACACTAATGAAACTGCATTACCACATCCATAATAACGATTTCCTCTGCCATCATCCTGGTCTGTGTTCTTAGCTGTAACTGTTCTGTAAAGGAATTTGGATTCTTTGGCTTATGCTTTTTCAGCCACTTAGCTTCAATATCATCGAGCAGCTCATATGCTGTATCATTGACTTCATCCGCTCTCTCTTCAAGCTCACCGAACCGCACCAGACTCTTATATCTCATTGGATATTCTTCCTTGATATATTTAATCCACATACGCCCATACTTTCCTACATCTATATCTGCCTTCTCTGTTCCTGCGACAAGCACCGGATAAAATATTCCATCCCTTTCTTCATATGGGATGCCAAGCTTTTCAAATGTTGTCTTACTCATAATAATTACCGCCTTTCTCATCACTCTGCAGAATATCAAGCACATGCTTTAATGGAACCAGCAGTTCTTCAACATCTATACCTCTGTCAGATTCATCTAATGTCTGTAATTCTTCCAGTATCGTATCAAGATGCACCTGTACTTTCTTTGCCACCTTCATTCCACCAACAACCCTGATTTCATGCTTCAGAAGACATTGGATGATATAATCCTGTTTTGAAAGTCCGCTGAGTGAAACCTTCACATTCAGCTCCTGTGCTTCCTCCGGTGACATACGAAACGCTACTACAACATTTCTCCATCTGTTCTTGGCATCCAGCCTTTTCTCGCTCATAATAATCTGCTCCTTCCGATATAAAATCTATTCTTTTAATTTCTGCTGCATATATCCAGCAAAACTTGTACCGGCATGATTCATAATGTTTTACATAGGCATTATCAGACTGCCTTGTACTTATCAATGCTTATAATTTTTTCCGCAGCCGCATCCATATCAATCATAGGTGCTGTTTCCTCTGTCTGCATGATTTCTACACCATCATCCTGCTCTTCGCAATCCTCAAAGCTTGCATTGACAGCATCAAGTCTGTCCGCCATTGCCACCTGCTTTGACGGAAACAGATGCGAATAACGATATGTGATATCAATGCTCTCATGACCAACCCTGTCAGCTATTGCAACTGCGGAAAACCCGAGGTCGATCAGATGTGAAATGTGCGAATGCCTTAGATCATGGATTCTGATTTTCTTCACACCGGATAATTTGCAGCCACGCTCCATCTCATGATGAAGGAAGCTCTTTGTTACCAGAAAAATCCTGTCTGTTGGTGTCTGGTCATATAACATTGCAAAATATTCCTGCATTTCTTCGGTAAGGAACTTCGGCAACTTGATTGTTCTGTTGCTCTTAGGTGTTTTCGGTGTTGTAATAACATCCTGCCCCTGCAGCCGCTGATACGATTTATTTATTCTGACTGTGTTCTTTTCAAAATCAAAATCTTCCATCGTAAGTGCAAGCAGCTCACCTAATCTCATTCCTGTCCAGTACAGCATTTCAAATGCATAAAATGAAACCGGCTTGTCAATCACCGCTTCTGAAAACTTCTTATATTCCTCAGTTGTCCAGAAAAGCATTTCCTTCTTTTCTTCCCTGCCCATATTTCCGGCCTGTCTTGCCGGATTTGATTTCAGATTATAAAACCTGCACGCATGATTGAATATCGCACTTAAAATGTTGTGCATTGTCTTCTTGTAAGTCTGGGAATAACTCTTCCCATTCTCATAACGGAATGCTACCATCTCATTCTGCCACTTGCGTACATCTCCCGGTGTAATCTCATTCATCTTAAGATTCTTAAAATATGGAAGTATCTTTGTATCCACAATGTGTTCTTTGGTAAGCCATGTGTTGAGTTTGACATAATTTTTCACATCCTCTGTATACAGCTTCCAGAACTCTCCAAATGTCATATCCAGATTATTCTCCTGCCGTATTTTGTAATTACGCTCATAATCAAGTGCTTCCCTCTTTGTTGCAAATCCTCTCTTCTTTATCTGTTTATTTTCCCCAGTCCAGTCCTTACAATAGAATTTGACAAACCAGGTGCCTGTCTTACTGTCTTTATAAGCTGGCATGTTCATCATCTCCTTCTTTCCATATGCAGAAGCAGATGCCTAAACCCATATAACTTTTGCACCTGCCTCTGTCTCAATCTTCTTACCTATTGCTTATCCTGCATCACTCATACCATAAATGCGTTCTTCAAAATATTTTCTGCTTACTTTTCCACGGATTACAATATAACCCTTCTTTTCAAGTTCACTGTTGATCTGTCTCATAAGCTTGTATGCTGCTGATCTTGAAATCCCAAGAATCTGCATCACATCTCCTACTTCTAAAAACTTTTCATTCATGCCCTTTCACCACCTTTCCATTAAAATTTGTTTTGGCGTTTCTCCATACCAGTTCTGCTGATGTCACAACCAGCCTCCTTACCTGAGATAATCTCCTGTAATACCGCCCACTCCTGCTCGAGGTACTCGGTCCGCTTGGGGGAGTGTCTACATTCGCTCGATTCCTATGAATGTCTTGGCAAATGCCTGTTAGATTTCTGGTACCGCTCATTTAGTTATTTTTCAATACCATATCGTATAGATAATTGAATTGATATTATTCTATACCGTATAGTATTGAATTGTCAAGAAGCTTTTCTAATGTTCTCGTATAGAAAAGCTTCCATTTTCATTTTTTCCGTGTTATACTGTCTTTAACAGTCCATCAGGGACAGATAAACGGAGGTGACTACACTATGACAATTGGTGAAAGAATAAAGAAAATACGGGTATTCCGTAAAATGACAATGGATGAACTGGGCGGTGCACTTGGATTTGAGGGCAAAAATATGTCGGTCCGCATATCCCAGTATGAAACCGGTGCACGCATTCCCGGTGAAGATATGATTCTAAAGCTTGCTGATGCATTGCACTGCAATTACAAGGCAATCTCTGATTACAGCCTTGGTGCTGCTGAAGATATCATTGAAACACTTTTCTGGCTTGAAGAAAGTGCCACATCTCTCCCGGCACGTGGAAAAGGTACAAGATTCCCAGAGTACACAGCTCCCGGCAACCTGATTCATCTGACTGCAATGACACCTGCAAAATCTTCCGAGACTGCCAGACCAACTTACAACGAAGATGATTATGACAGTACAGGCTCACCTGTCGCATTAACTTTTGAATATGGATTGGTAAATGATTTCCTTTCGGAATGGTGTGAAATGAAAACGAAATTAAATAGTGGAGAGATTTCTCCTAATGAATATTTTGAGTGGAAAATAACATGGCCTCAGGCGTAAATGAAACTATTCACGCACAGCTCACTTTAGTACCATTTTAGTACCACAAGACAAAAAACAAGCTCGCAAATGCCCATTTTACTAGGCTTTGCGAGCTTTTGAAAATTATTCAAACTCAATAGTTCCTGGTGGCTTACTGGTCAAATCATAGAATACTCTATTGACTCCCTTTACCTCATTTATAATTCTGCTCATCACTGTCTGAAGTACCTCAAACGGTATCTCGGCTGCTTCGGCTGTCATGAAGTCCACGGTGCGGACTGCACGGACTGCAACGGCATAATCATATGTTCTCTCATCACCCATGACACCTACTGAACGCATGTTGGTAAGGGCTGCAAAGTACTGGTTTGGCATCCATGATGGTTCCTCGCCGTGGGCCTCTTTGTACTCTTTTGCTGCCTTTTCCACTTCGCTTCTGTAAATCCAGTCTGCATCCTGGACAATGCGTACCTTTTCGGCTGTTACTTCGCCGATGATACGGATTCCAAGGCCTGGGCCTGGGAATGGCTGACGGAATACCAGGTACTCTGGGATTCCAAGCTCAAGGCCAGCCTTGCGAACCTCGTCCTTGAAGAGAAGACGGAGTGGCTCCACGATCTCCTTGAAATCTACATAGTCAGGAAGTCCGCCTACGTTGTGGTGGGACTTGATGACCGCTGACTTGTCAAGACCTGACTCGATGACATCAGGATATATGGTTCCCTGTACGAGGAAGTCAACGGCACCGATCTTCTTGGCCTCCTCCTCGAATACACGGATGAATTCCTCGCCTATTATCTTTCTCTTTGCCTCAGGCTCGGTTACTCCGGCAAGCTTGCTGTAGAATCTGTCCTGCGCATTTACTCTGATGAAGTTCAGGTCGTAAGGTCCATCTGGTCCGAATACCGCCTCAACTTCGTCGCCCTCGTTCTTACGGAGAAGACCGTGGTCTACGAACACACATGTGAGCTGCTTGCCTATCGCCTTGGACAGGAGAACTGCAGCTACTGATGAGTCCACACCACCTGACAGGGCGCACAGCACCTTGCCATCGCCTATCTTGGCACGGAGACTCTCTATTGTATCTTTTACAAATGAATCCATCTTCCAGTCGCCTGCACACTGGCATACATCCATGACAAATGCTCTGAGCATCTTCATACCTTCCTCGGTGTGCATAACCTCTGGGTGGAACTGAGTCGCATACAGCTTCTTCTCAGCATTCTCCATGGCTGCCACTGGGCATACAGGAGTGTAAGCTGTCTTCTTGAAGCCCTCTGGTACCTCTGCAATATAGTCTGTGTGACTCATCCAGCAGATGGTCTTGTCATTCACATCTGCAAACAGCTTGGATGTCTTGTCAACCTCTACCTCTGTTCTTCCATACTCGCTGACAGGGGCCGTGCTGACCTTGCCGCCCAGCAGATGAGCCATGAGCTGTGAACCGTAACATATTCCGAGAATAGGAATACCCAGTTCGAATATCTCCTTGCTGCAGCTAGGTGAATCGTCTTTGTATACGCTGTTTGGTCCGCCTGTGAAGATGATTCCCTTTGGATTCATCTCCTTGATCTTCTCCAGCGGCAATGTGTACGGATGTACTTCGGCATATACATTACACTCTCTTACACGTCTGGCGATCAGTTGGTTGTACTGTCCGCCAAAGTCCAATACGATAATCAGTTCCTTATCCATGTATATCTCCTTTGTTGCCTTTTATTTACCTATAACATATTTCTGAACATTTCCTAGTATAACACAATATGCAGCACTTTTGTGCTGCATATTATCTAAAAATTATGTTGTTTTAATTATTTATGCATTTTACATATACGATAGCATTCGAACAGATACTTCACTGACAAATTTATATAACGCAGTAACGTCATCTGCCCTGCCCACTCAATATTGAAATCTATTATATAACTATATTTATACCAATCTCTATCTTAATCCCTACTTCAGCTTCTCCTTCAAAACCTCAATACCCTTCTGGTACTGGCTGTCATTCTTGCCCTGGAAATCCTCATAGGTATAATCATCTGGAAGATCCACTTCAATATCAGGCGCAACACCCTTCTTGTGGATATCGTTGTCATCGTGTGTGAAATACTTCTGTGTCGTGAGCTTGATCGCTGTGCCATCACCAAGTGGTATAACACTCTGCACGATTCCCTTACCGTAGGTATTCTTTCCTACAACAGTTGCAGCCCCGAATTCCTTGAGTGCCGATGTAAGTATCTCTGACGCACTGGCACTGTACTCATTTGTCAGGACTACCATAGGCATATCGAGGTATTCATCATCTGTCGATTTATACTCGTCCACAACCTTGCCGGTCTTGTCCTTGATGGACACTATGGTTCCCTCTGGGAGCAGATAGTCGCAAATGTTTACGACCGTGGTGAGCATTCCACCCGGATCACTTCTGACATCGATCATCAGTGCCTGCATGCCCTCATTCTTGAGCTCCTCAACTGCCTTCTGGAAAAGCTCGTCTGTGTTGTCTATGAACTGCGTGATCCTCACATATCCGATCTTGTCGTCTATCATAAATGATGATACCGTGCTGTACTCAACGATCTCCCTGGTGATGGTGACATCGTGGTAAGCCTTATCACGCTCCCTGTATATCTTCAGCGTAACATCAGTTCCAGCATCGCCTCTTATGAGTGATACGAGGTAGTCAAGATCATCGTCTGTAGTGATCTCGTGATCGTCTATCTGTACAATAATGTCATCAGGCTGTATATCCACATTCTCAGCCGGTGCACCCTCAAGGATATTTACCGCACGGACATATCCCGTATCCTCATCCTTGCTGACCGTAACTCCGATTCCGGCATACTCACCTGAATCATCCTCCTGCAGCTTGGCATACTCTTCCTTGGTGTAATACTGTGCATACGGGTCGTCAAGGGATTCCATTATACCCTTGTATATGCCCTCCCTGATCGTATCATCGTCAATATCATTGTAATAATAATTGTCTATGATACTCTCGATCTTCGCTGTCTTGTCAAGTACGTCCGCATCCAACAGATTGCCATCATAGGTTATCTTGGTGGAACTGCCGGTTTTGCCGCTGAGTGTGCCACTGAACACACCTGATGTACCGCAGCCCGTCAGACCGATCACCGTACTTGCCAGCACCGCTGTCACTACTGTCTTCTTCAACATTTTTCTCATATCATTATCTCCTAACCTTGTATTGCCATCAAATACCTGAATCTCTCCATATCCCCTGCCCGGTCTACTGTCCAAGGAAGTCATGCGGATTGACATACGTTCCGTCTATCGACACGCCAAAATGGCAATGCGGACCTGTCGACACACCCGTACTTCCTGCCTTTGCTATAACCTGACCTTTCACAACCTTGTCGCCAACATTTACACATAGCTGTGAGTTGTGCATATATACCGTACATATTCCGCCGCCGTGGCTGATCATGACCATGTTGCCACCACCGCCATTGTAGCAGGACATCACGACTGTGCCGGCCTCCGCCGCAACAATATCTGTTCCATAATCACAGCCTATATCAAGTCCCTGATGATATGTACTTGCTCCCGCTGTAGGAGCATCTCGGTAACCAAATTCATCCGTGATAACACCTCCGGTCGATACCGGCCACATGAATTTGCCCTTATATTTGGAGGTGTCGTATACCTTTCCATCTTTCGTATACGCACCCGTACCATTTGCATTTGCCTTGCCCATCTCCTGTCTGGATATCTCCGCGATACGTCTCTCGGCTTCCTCACGGGCCACAGTGAACTTGTTCATCAACGACTTCTGGGCTTCTATATCACCATCATATCTGGTGATCTCTTCCTGCTTCTGATCTATAATGGTCTGCAGTTCAGCCTCGTTACTCTCCAGATCCGTCTTGACCGACTCCACCTGTCTGAGGTCAGATTCAAGCTGCGCCTCATAATTGGCAATATCTGTCTTGGTCTTGATCAGCTTTGCAAGCTGCCTCTGATCGTATTCCGATATCTGGTCTATATACTCTGATTTGTTCAGGAGATCGCTGAATGATATGGATGTGAGCAGGGCATCGACATATTCCGTCTCCCCCTCCTCATACAGATACTGTATTCTCTGCTTCATCGCCTCATACTGCTCATCCTCTGCCTTCTGAGCTTCATCCAGACTTTTCTGAGTTGTGTCTATCTCCGTCTGGAGCTCGTCTGTCTGCTCCTGCAGGCTCGTTATCTGAGTCTGGACGGATGTCATCTTGGCATCCAGATCCGCAACGTCCTGAACGATCTTGTTCTGCTGTTCCTCCAGAGAATCCAGAACGTCCTTGGCATTCTTCTCGTTTTCACTGGCATCATCCTTCTGACGCTCAGCCTCTTCCTTCGTCATGGCATATGCCATATTTCCCCCGGTCTGAGACGCAGCCATGCCCCCCATGACTACACATCCCGCAACAAGCAATGCCATCCTTCTGATATTCCCTTTTACATTGACTTTCTTTTTCATAATCTACTACTCCTTGTTATCCCCATCTAACAATTAACTAGTATATCTTATGTCGTCGTGCGTGAGCGCGATGACCTGCGCACGCATCAGCGTGCTTCATTATATTATATCGCCTGCCGGCTCAATGAGGGCATTCGCATTATGACGTCTTGCGCAAGCGCATCCGTCACAATGCTCATTATATCATACTCTCAAATGCTTCCTCGTGGTAAGGATACTTCCTACCAGTCCAACACCGATACCAAGCACAAGTCCAACCGGTATCATGGTCTTGAACAGGTCATGCTGGCTCACAAATGCAAACAGCGTTGTGACAACCTTAAATCTTCCGGCAACATATGTCAGTATCTTATCATACATGTAGTACAGAAGGACCAGAGGTATAGCCGAACCGACCGCGCCTATGATCACACCCTCTATGATGAACGGTGCTCTTACAAATACATTTGTCGCACCGATCAGCTTCATGATCCCTATCTCTTCCTTTCGCACCGTGATACCTATGGTTATAGTATTGCTTATAAGGAAGATAGATACCAGCATCAGTATCACAACTATTCCTATGGATGCATATCCGACAAGGGATGACAGTGTCGTGATGCTGTCCGCAGTCACGTCAGAGCTCTTGACCTTTCTGACTCCTGAAAGCCCCTGGGCAAATGCCACGAACTCCGGCTGTCTGGCCACATCCTTGAGCGTAACCTCATATGAGGCCGAATTCTTAAGTGGATTGTCCTCGCCAAATGCATTCTTTGCCGCCTGTGGATCATCGTAGTTCTGCTCAACAAATTTATTCCATGCGTCATCCGCCGACACGTAATCCATCGTGTTTACATAATCCAGAGTTCTTATCTGTGATCCGATAAGCTGTATCGTGTCGTCCGACACATCCTCGTCAAAGAACACTGATATTGTAACTGTATTCTCAAGCTCCTGCATACCGGACTGGAAGTTTACAACCACCGCATATATGATTCCAAAGAGGAACAGACATGATATGATGGTTCCAAGTGATGCAAGTGAGAACAGTATGTTTCTTCTTATATTCGCAAAGCCCTGTCTGAGGACATAGAAAAATGTACTAATCTTCATCTATGTAGCCTCCTTCCTTCTCATCACTGATTATAACGCCCTTCTTCAGGGTGATAACTCTCTTCTTCATCTCATTGACGATATCCTTGTTGTGGGTTACCACAACAACTGTGGTTCCTCTCTTGTTGATATCCTCAAGGAGGTTCATGATATCCAATGAGTTCTTAGGATCGAGATTTCCTGTAGGCTCATCCGCCAGTATGATGTCAGGATTGTTGACCAGTGCTCTCGCCATGGCAACTCTCTGCTGCTCACCACCTGAGAGCTCTTTTGGATATGATTTGTACTTGTCTGCAAGTCCAACCAGCGTCAGCATGGCCGGAACACGTCTTCTGATGTATCTCGCCGGAGTCTGGATAACTCTCTGTGCAAATGCAACATTCTCGTATATAGTCCTGTCCTTGAGAAGTCTGAAGTTCTGGAACACAACCCCTATCCTTCTTCTGACCTTCGGTATATCTTTTCTCTTTATCTTGCCATAGTCGTATCCGGCAACAGTGATATTTCCCTCCGTAGGATCGAGCTCCTTGAGCAGAAGCCTAAACAGAGTGGTCTTGCCTGATCCACTGCTTCCAACTATAAATACGAACTCGCCTTTTTCTATATTGATGTTCACATTCTTGAGCGCCTGATTGCCCCCAGGGTATGTCATACTCACGTTCTCTAACTCTATCATCTCATGTCTCCTATATTGCCTCTTTACGGCATAAACTGTACATTATCTTACATTTGTCCATAGTCGGATGATTCTGATTCATTTCATCCTCGCTTCATTATACTACATATTGATTGTTTTGTTGTGTATAGTTTGTGAATTAAAATTAATACACGATGCGGCAGTCTTCATATATCCATATGTAAGGCTGCCGCTTCTATGCAATCTATATTCCAGATAACTGTCCACCGGACATTTTAATAATCCAGTGACTCCATGTACTTCATGTACTTTACAACCATAAGAGCGATCTTGAATGTGATGGCATCCTCGAATACTCTCAGATCAAGGCCTGTGCTCTTCTGCAACTTATCAAGTCTGTATACCAGAGTATTTCTGTGGATGTACAACTGTCTTGATGTCTCTGATACGTTCAGGCTGTTCTCAAAGAACTTGTTGATAGTTGACAAAGTCTCCTCGTCAAACTCATCAGGGCTCTTGCCGTCAAATATCTCTCTGATGAACATCTTGCACAGAGGAAGTGGAAGCTGGTAAATAAGTCGTCCTATTCCAAGATTGCTGTATGCTATGATATCTGTGTTCTCATAGAATATCTTTCCAACATCCAGAGCCATCTTAGCCTCTTTGTATGAACGTGAAACTTCCTTTATCTCATTGACAATTGTTCCGAATGATACATGTACAGATGACATCGCCTCGGTATTGAGCATGTCAACGATGACCTTGGCAATCTTGTTCATGTCGTCATATGTCTCGTTGGACTTGACTTCCTTGACAAGAATGATGTTCTTCTCGTCCACAGCAGTGATGAAATCCTTTGTCTTGGCTGAGAAGATATTACGTACTGTCTCAAGTGCATTGGTATCCTTCTCATTCTTTGTCTCTATGATAAATACGATTCTTCTCACATCAGTATCTATGTGGAGCTTCTTTGCTCTGTTGTAGATATCAACCAGAAGGAGATTGTCTAAAAGAAGGTTCTTGATAAAGTTGTCCTTGTCAAATCTCTCCTTGTATGCGACCAGAAGGTTCTGGATCTGAAATGCTGCAATCTTGCCGACCATATATGTATCATCGGTCTCGCCCTTTGCCATGAGAATATGCTCTAACTGGTTATCGTCAAACACCTTGAAGAACTGATAACCTCTTACAACCTGGCTCTCTGCCGGTGAATCAACAAATGCACGAACTGAATCCTCGCAGTCATCTATATCCTTAAGTGTTGACGCAAGCACTTTTCCCTCTGTGTCCAACACGCACAGGTCAGTTCTTGTTATACCTTTTAATCCGTCTATTGTATCCTGAAGAATCTGGTTTGATATCATTCTTTTCACTCCTTATACTCATTATACGTTTTATCCCGTAATCCATTACTCTTATTTTAAAGCAAAAATGCAGAAAAAAAAAGAGAAAATGCAGATTTTTTATATGTATTTTCTGCATTTTCTCAATTTTCCAAGAATTAAACTACTGTTTCCAGTTATCTGGAGTGTAATTGTAAGTTCTATGTGTTATCTAAGACTAGTTAACAAGGATCTCCTCTGTCTCCTTATCGAAGATATGAATCTTGCTTAAGTCAAATGCGAACTGAACTGTGTCGCCAGGTCTAGCTGTTGTACGAGCATTTACTCTTGCTGTGATATCGAACTGGTCGATTGTGAAGTATAAGTAAACCTCGGCACCAAGCATCTCGTAGATGTTGATTCTTGCATCGATTACGCTCTCTGGTGATGACTCGATGAAGAGCTGCTCATCATGAATATCCTCTGGACGGATACCAAGAACAACTTCCTTATCGATAGCATCAAGTGCGATAAGTCTCTCAGCCTTGCTGTCTGGAACCTTGATTGAATGTGAACCGAACATAAGGAGAACGTCAGCACCTGACTTAACAACCTTACAATCGATGAAGTTCATAGGTGGCATACCCATGAATCCGGCAACGAACAGGTTACATGGCTTGTCGTAGAGGTTCTGAGGTGTATCTACCTGCTGGATGATACCATCCTTCATAACTACGATTCTTGTACCAAGTGTCATAGCCTCTGTCTGGTCATGTGTTACGTAGATGATAGTTGTCTGGAGTCTCTGATGAAGCTTTGAGATCTCAACACGCATCTGTACACGAAGCTTAGCGTCAAGGTTTGAAAGAGGCTCGTCCATAAGGAATACCTTTGGCTCACGGACAATTGCACGTCCCATAGCAACTCGCTGTCTCTGTCCACCTGATAAAGCCTTTGGCTTTCTGTCAAGAAGATGCTCGATATCAAGAATCTTAGCTGCCTCATGTACAGCCTTGTCGATCTTCTCCTTTGGAACCTTTCTTAACTTAAGTCCAAATGCCATGTTATCATATACTGACATATGTGGGTACAGAGCGTAGTTCTGGAATACCATCGCAATATCTCTGTCCTTTGGCTCTACATCGTTTACGAGCTTGTCGCCGATCCATAACTCACCTGAGCTGATATCCTCAAGTCCTGCTATCATTCTAAGAGTTGTTGACTTTCCACATCCTGATGGTCCAACAAAGATGATGAACTCCTTGTCTTCGATCTCAAGGTTGAAGTCCTTAACTGCGTTGAATCCGTTAGGATATACCTTGTAAATGTTCTTAAGTGATAAACTTGCCATTTGAAATTACCTCCGTAGTGTATATAATCTTGTTTTTGTTCACCCTAAAAACTATTGTTATTCTACATCATTGGCATTTTTCATTCTATGTGATTATTGCTCAAAAAAATTTTTAAACTTTTGTCTAAATTGTATACGTGCACAAATTTTGCAACATTTTGACGATTTTCGAACCGTTTTCCCTTGGTTTAAACTTCCTTTTTTGTGAAACCTTCACCATACCCATTTATGTCAATAGGGTTTTTCGTCACGTTTTCGGTATATTTTATTACTTTTGCCTATTGTTTTTACTCATATATATACTTGACAAACCAGAAAAATGTAGAACAGCCGGCAAAATCTGTAACATTTTGTACTACAGTAAAAAAACTCTGCTGATATCGGTGTTTTCCATTCAGATATCAGCAGAGTTTTCTATATATTTTCTACATATTCTTCTATATCTAGTTGTTGGCTGCGTTGTCCACACCTATTACTACGACAATGTCTGCACCTGAAATGTCAACATCTGAAGCAACAGATGAGTCAATATCTGATCTGTCAGCCGTTGCCGCTCCACCCAGAAGGCTTACAAGTCCGCTCACATCATATGAATCTGATGTGTAGATAACTGTTGTTGACTGATCTCCGTTGTCATATGTTCCTATATCTACTGATGTGTATCCATCCGCTGTGAGTGTTGTCTGCCATGTAGCTGCCACACCTGACACGCCTGATGCGTTGAGCACTACTACTTTTGCATCCTTGCCATTTCCTGCATTTGCATCCTCTGTTGAAGCGTCCTGTGAGCTGTCATCCGCTGATGTGTCTGAGCTGTCTGCAGCATCGCCTGAACCTCCAAATGTAGGATCTGACGGATCTGACTCCTCAGTCACGATGCTTGTCTTATTGCCCGTGTCCGATGCGTCTGATTTCTTGCTCTTGCTGACGGTTCGTGCAAGCAGTACGAGCATGACAACTATAGCCACTGCAAGTATGATAACCGCTGCTCTGAGCATTGTATCTAAGAATAATTTCATTACTTTCTTACCCATTATATAGCCTCCATCTCAATATAAATGTATATTCTCATTTGTTAACAAAAACAACTAGAGTATACCAAAGTGCTTTTTTATTTTCAACATTTAATTCGCATGATATACTAGAATTAAATTTTTGTTCACAAATAGCGGAGGTACAGATTTGAAAACAGCGATAATAATTGGCGCCTCGACAGGCATCGGAAGGGCGACAGCACTGGCGCTTTCAGGCAAATATAACAGCATATCTATCACTTCATTCAAACACAAAGAAGAGCTTCTCTCTCTGAGAGACGAACTTATGGCAAAAGGCTGCATCTGTTACTGTGAGACCGGAGACGCCGGGGATATGGAATTTATGGAGAAGTTTATACAAAATACCATAGATCATCTCGGCAGCGACATCGATCTCCTCATCAACAATGCCGGCATATCTTATGTGGGGCTTATAAACGATATGACCGCACAGGATTTTGACAGAACCATGAAGTCAAATGTGTACTCGGTTTTCAATAGCTGCCGACTCGTGGTTCCTCACATGATCCAGCACCACAAAGGACACATAATCAATATCTCATCCGTGTGGGGAAATGTCGGTGCGTCGTGTGAGGTCGCATATTCAGCCTCCAAGGGTGCTGTAAATTCCTTCTCAAAGGCTCTTGGAAAAGAGCTTGCTC
>OLWX01000626.1_pt1 | contig 20949 bp, 10 predicted proteins | sample 1673541 | NCBI WGS metagenome assembly OLWX01 (sample SAMEA103958114, study PRJEB25191) | human gut metagenome | reverse complement strand
TGCAGCCTTTCGCGCGCATGGCTTTCCCCCCCCGGAGGGGGAAGCTGTCAGTGGCCCCGACCACTGACTGATGAGGGTCGACCTTGCAGATGCTGCCCGTTTACAGGCTGCTGCCGTGCACACGCCCCTCATCCGGCCCTGCGGGCCACCTTCCCCCGCGGGGGAAGGCAAAAAGCCCCCCAATTTTTGCACACTTTCCCGCGTTGTGTCCTGCCAACACAAACACAAAACCCCGCAGGGGATACCTGCGGGGCTTTGTGCATAGAGGGGTGGGAAAGTATATAAAGGTCAGTGAATGTCTTGATTGATTACGAATATTATTATAGCAAGTTTTCTTAAAATGTCAAATGTCAGACTTGCATTTTGGTTTTCAAAAGATTATAATAAAGTCATTCCCACTTAATTTTATTTAGCAAGCGCACAAAAAAGCATACTTTTCCAATTTTGTTAAAGATAACAGTGATTGTATACTTCACTTTATTTTTTTGTGCGCATTACACAAAACAACGACAAGGAGTCAATCCATGGACGATTTGGACCACAAAATCCTACAACTGCTGGCGGAAAATGCGCGTATGCCCGTTAAGGACATCGCCCAGCGGGTCAGCCTGACCAGTCCCGCTGTATCCAGCCGCATCCACCGCCTGGAGCAGGAGGGCGTCATCGGCGGGTACACTGTCGTGCTGCGCCACCCCGACGCGCCCGCCCGGGTCGAGGCGCTGATCTCGGTACTGGTGGACGCAGCGACCCGCGCGAGCTTTCTGACCATGATCGAGCAGGAGCCGCAGGTCTTGCAGTGCTTCCGTGTGACAGGCAGCTACAACTTTATAATTAAGGTAAGCTGCACCGACATTGACGCGCTGGAGCACCTGCTGACCAAGATGCAGAAGATGGGCTCCACCAACACCCAGATCATCCTGAACACCCAGCTGGACCGCGGTCTGGCATTCGACGAATAAGCGAGGTTTTTATGGCACATTTTTGCAAAAACTGCGGTCTGCTGACTGCCCCGCACGACGAGCGGTGCCCCAAGTGCGGCGCACCGCTGCCGCATATCCCGATGGGCGAGGCTCTGTTGGAGTCCATGCGTCAGTCCCCGGAGGGCACCGTTGAGACCGGCGAGCCGCTGTACGAGCAGGACCTGGAGGAGGACCGCATCGACGCCATGAGCCAGAGCGCGACGACGGCGGCCATGCTGCTGTTCGCCATCCCCATCGCCGGGTTCGTGCTGGCGGTGGTGTGGAGCTTTGGCGGCACGCAGGACCCTGCCCGCAGGCGGCTGGCCCGGGCGTACCTGATCCGTGCGCTGGTCGTGGCGGGGCTGGTCATCCTGTTTGTGGCTGTGGCCGCGATGGTGTTTACCGCCGCGCTGCACAGCCAGCTGGCCTACTACTATTACCGTTGAGGAGGCGCCATGAAAGCATCTGTCATCATCCCGAACCTGAACGGCGCGGGCTGGCTGCGGGATTCCATCGAGTCCGTCTGGGCGCAGACCGAGCAGGATTTTGAGCTGATCGTCATTGACAACGGCTCCACCGACGAGAGCCTGGACATCGCCCGCAGCTACTGCGGGCGGGACCGCTACACTTTAATTGAGAACGCCGGGAACACCGGCTTTTCCCATGCGGTGAACCAGGGCATTGCGATTGCCAAAGGCGAATACATGGCGCTGTTCAACAATGACGCCTTTGCGGAGCCGGATTGGCTGGCGGAGCTGATCAAAACCGCCGACGCCGACCCGAAAATTTTTGCGGTCAGCAGCCTGATGCTGCGCTACTATGAGCCGGAGCTGGCCGACGACGCGGGCGACTACGTGACGATCCTGGGCTTTGCCTGCAAGCGCGGCGACGGCTTAAAGGCCAGCCGCTATACAAAGCCCTGCCGTGTGTTCAGTGCGTGCGGCGGCGCGGCGCTCTACCGCAAGTCGATTCTGGACGAGATCGGCGTGTTTGACGAGCTGTTTTTCGCGTATTACGAGGACGTCGATTTGAGCTGGCGTGCGAACAATTTCGGCTACAGGAACGTCTACTGCCCCACGGCCCGCTGCCGCCATATCTGCGGCGCGACCACCGGCGCGGTGCGCTACAACCCGTTTAAGAGCATCCAGAGCGGGCGCAACAGCATTCTGCTGCCCTACAAGAACCAGCCGATTTTGATGTTGGTTTTGAATTTTATCCCGATGCTGCTGGGGTATCTGCTCAAAGTGCTTATGTTCCGGCTGCGCGGCTTCGGCGGGGATTACGCGAAGGGCTTCCGCGAGGCGTGGGCGGCGCTGCCGAAGATAAACAAACCGAAATTCAAGTGGCGGAACCTGCCCAATTATGTCTGGGTGGAGTTCAGTCTGATTGCCGGGCTGTTCAAGTACATTGTGTACCGCGTGCAGCGGGCGTTGAAGATCACGTGATGGGGGGCCTTGCCTTTCATTTTGCTGCGCTGTAGGGGCTTAGAACCTTTCCGCAGACTCCCTTATCTCTTACTTTCTTCGAGAAGAAAGTAAGCAAAGAAGCTTTCAATATCTCAACCAAAAAGCACCTGCTGACCGGTCACACGCATACCGGTCAGCAGGTGCTTTTATTTTACTTGTTTAGAATTTCTTTGGTTCTTTCTTTGCAAAGAAAGAACATCTCTCGTTTAATCCTCATCCGCAAAGTTGCCCAATGCCTTTGCCTGCTCGATGACCTTGTTCTCGAGCATCTGCGGCAGGGTCTCATACCGGACGAACTCGAACGTGAAGTAGCCGCGGCCCTGGGTCAGCTGGCGCAGGAAGGTGGTGAAGTCCTGCATCTCGGCCACGGGGACCTCGGCCTCGACGACCTGCAGGCCGTCGTCATCGGGGTTCATGCCCAGCACGCGGCCGCGGCGCTTTGTGACCTCGCCCATAATATCGCCGGTGTTGTCGGCGGGGACATGGGCTTTCAATGCGCCGATGGGCTCAAGCAGGACGGGGCCGGCCTCGGGGATGGCGGCCTTATACGCGAGTTTGGCGGCCATAATGAACGCCATTTCGCTGGAATCAACAGGGTGGTAGCTGCCGTCCAGCAGCGTGGCCTTCATGCCGACCATCGGGTAACCGGCCAGCACGCCATGCTCGGCGGCCTGACGGACGCCCTTCTCGACTGCCGGGAAGAAGTTCTTCGGCACGCTGCCGCCGAACACGTTCTCGGCAAACTCGATGCCCTCGCCCTCGATGGGCTCGAACTGGATCCAGACGTCGCCGAACTGGCCGTGGCCGCCGGTCTGCTTCTTGTGGCGGCCCTGCGCCTTGCAGCTCTTGCGGATGGACTCACGGTACGGCACGCGCGGATTCTCGAGCGTGATCTCGACGCCGAACTTATTCTTCAGCTTGGCCAGCGCAACCTCCAGATGCTGGGTGCCCAGACCGCTGATGATCTGCTGCTTCGTCTCGGGGTCGACCACGAACCGGATGGCGGGGTCCTCCTCGATCAGGCGGGCCAGCGCGCTGCCGACCTTACCCTCGTCACCCTTCTTGGCGACCTTGACGGCCATGCGGTAGCTGCTGATGGGGTACACAGGTGCGGGCAGCGCCACAACGCGGGCGGGGTCGCACAGGGTATCGCCGGTCTTGGCGGTGGCCAGCTTGGCAACTGCGCCGATGTCACCGGCGGCGATTTCGGGCGTGTCGGTCTGCTTTTTGCCGCAGACGGTCAGCGTCTTGCCCAGGCGCTCCGGCTGGCCGGTGCGGGCGTTGACGGCGTTGCTCGTCGCGGTCAGCCTGCCGGACAGCACCTTAATAAAGCTCAGCTTGCCGACAAACGGGTCGGCCACAGTCTTAAAGACATAGGCGCACAGCGGGGCGGCGGGGTCGGCGGTGATCTCAACCGGCTCGCCGCCAGACTCGCCCACGGCGGACGCGGTGTCCGCGCCGGGCAGCAGCACGTTCATGTTGTAGAGCAGCATATCCAGCGCCTGCGCGTTGACGGCAGAGCCGCAGAACACGGGCGTGATCTGGCCGCTGCGCACGCCGGAGGCCATGCCCTGGACGATCTCCTCTGTGGTGAAAGCCTCACCCTCGAAGAACTTCTCCATCAAAGCCTCGTCGGTCTCGGCGATGGCCTCGCTCATGGCCTGGATCAGGCCCTCAAAGCGGTGGCCGATGTCGGGCAGGTCGATCTGGACCTGCTTGCCGCCTTCGTATTTGAAGGCCTTCTGGCTAAACAGGTTGATGTAGGCGACGGTGCCGTCGTCCAGACGGACGGGCACGACGCAGGGGCAGACACTGGGGCCGAACTTGATCTTCATCTGCTCCAGGATCTTAAAGTAGTCGGCGTTTTCCAAATCAGCCTTGGTGACAAAGATCATCCGCGCCTTGTTGTTTTTCAGCGCCAGCTGGTACGCCTTCTCGGCACCGACGGTCACGCCGGAACGCCCGGACACACAGATCAGCACGCTCTCGGCGGCCATGATGCCCTCGGCAGCGCCGGTCTCAAAATCAAACAGACCCGGTGCGTCGATCAGGTTGTACTTGATGCCCTCGTACTCGACGGGGACAACGCTCGAGTTGAGCGATGCCTTGCGGCGGATCTCCTCGGGGTCAAAGTCGCTGGCGGTGGTGCCGTCCTCGACACGGCCCATACGCTCGGTTGCGCCGCTCATGTACAGCAGTGCCTCGGTCAGCGTCGTTTTGCCGCAGCCGGCGTGGCCGGCCACCAGAATGTTGCGGATGTCTTTGCTTGCGTAGCCCATGGATCGTCAAACCTCTTTTCGCGCCGGGGCTGCTTCCGGCAGCCCTGCGGCGTAGAATTTCATTGCGGCGCAGTGATTTTTGAACACTCCCGCCTGTTTGATACTACTTTACCACATTGTTGTGGAAATTTAAACAGTTTTTTCGGATTTTTTGTAAAAATTTTTAGGCAAAAGATTGTGGAAAGTGTAAAAAACAGACCCTTGCCTCCCTCTGCGAGGGAGGTGGCCCCGCAGGGCCGGAGGGAGAGAACCTTTCCATAGCCCAAAATATGTCGGATTATCGCAAGGTTCTCTCCCCCACCGCCTGCGGGCGGAGCCCCCTCGCAGAGGGGGCCAGGGTAATGAAAAAGCCGCACAGCTTTCACTGTACGGCTTAACGGCTCACTTATTTTTCCTTCTTCGCCGTCTTTTTGCGACGGCGGACGCGCCCGCTGTCGGCCTGGGCCTCGGGAACATAGAGGCTATAGCTCAACAGGTAGCGGCCATGGGCAGGGATGCGGTAGAACGCGGCCTTGATGCGCTCCAGCGGGCCGGTGCCGCTCTCGGCGGTGCTGCCGCTCAGCATAACAACATACTGCATATCGGTGTAGCGGGCGGCCACATCGCACTGGCGCAGATTCGTGCGGATCAGATCGCCCAGCTGCTCCACCATCAGAGCGGTCTCGGCAGCATCGGTGTTCTGACTGGGAGCCACGGTCAGGATCGCCAGGAATACCTGCAGACCGTAGCGGACCTGCACGCCGCGCTGTACGCGGTAAATTTCCTTGAACGTCTCAAAGTCGCAGATACAGGCCCCCGTGTCCTCGGTATCCGGCAGAGCAGAGATCAGCTTGGAGACCTCGCTCTCCATATTGCGGTCTGCCTGGCGCATCTGGCGGTAGGCAGAGCCTGCGCGGCCCGGCTCAATGGCATGATGCAGGCAGCCCATGGCGCTGCCGCGGCGTGCCAGATCCTGCGCCTCCTCGTGGCGGCCCAGCGTCTCCAGCGCGACGATCTTTTCCAGATAAAGGCGCTCCTCATAGGGGTCCAGCTCCAGCGCGCGGGTACACAGCGTAACGATGCGGGTGCTCTCGCCCCATTTTTTGCAGAGCTCCAGCAGGTTTAAAATGGCTGTGCGGTACTGCCCGTGCAGGCGCACGCTGACGCTTTCGACCCACGGCTCGGACGCAGACTGCGGCAGCAGGCGCCCGTCATACAGGTTGACGATCTGTTCATAAATGCGGCTGCGCTTCTCGGCGTCGCTCTCCTTGCGGGCCAGCTCCGACAGGTCGTTGACCTCAAACACATCCACATTGCAGTCCAGATGGGGGTTCCACTGGTAGTAGCCGCGGCTGGTCACGATGCAGTCCTTCATCTCATCCAGACCCTCCGCGTCGATCATAAGGCGGAAGCGATGCAAGATGGCGCGCAGGGCCATGTCCGGGTTGGTGGACCGCTCCCCTGCCCACAGGGTATCGGTCAGTACCTTGTGGGAGACGCGCTCCCCGCGCCGCAAAACGAGATACTGCACCAGCGCCGTTGCCTTGCGGGACTGCGCCAGCTGTGCCAGCACGGGCTTGCCGTTCACACGGATCTCAAAGCCGCCCAGCATTTTGATTTCAATTGTTGCCATCCTAGTCATCCTCTCTTCTCTGATGCCCATGACGTTCCTGCATTTTTGTCCGGCACACAGGTATTCATGTTTTAAAGTATAACCAGTCCATTTGAATTTGTCCAGTACATCCGCCGGGATTGTAATAAACTTTTCAAAAATCGTCCCGGAGGGCACCGCTCACGACTCCGACGATGCCTTGCCGTCCCAGGTGCCGGGTTTCTCAATATACACAGGTTCGCCCGGCAGTGCAATAATTGCTTTTTGCGTACAAAGCGTCACACTCTGACCGTTTTCATCCTTTTTAGCTATCGTCAGCACTACCGTAATTGCAGTGACACGCGCATATTTACTTCCATTTTTGGGTTTTTGATAACTGCGAGCATAAAAGTGCAAGTCTTTGATGTACAACCCCATGTAAGCGTCCTTGGGGTACGCCGTCGTATAGGCGTAAGCAACGTATTTCTGCGTCACTTGTTTGGTATTTTCATCTGTTGCAGTGTGCTGCGGGCTGTTATCTGTACCACTCTGCTGATAAAACCGCATGTGCAGGTAGCCGTTCAGCGCATTTGCCTGTTCCTGTTTCAGCAGTTGTGTCCCGTCACTTTTTGTTAATGGCGGTACATAGTCTTTATCAATCAATTCGATGTGATTGGGATAAACACTAAATTCCAGTGCTGTGCCGTCACTCACCCCTGTTTTTTCTTTAAATATGCTGTCATATCCTTTATCTTCATCAGTATCATTGGGGATTGTCGCGCCGTCGGTGAAGCGGATATAGCCGTTCGCCTCGAGCACCTCGCCGCGGATCGTCTCAATGAGCGCGTCGGCCAGATTTTGCGCGCGCGTCTGCTGCTGGATGTCCATGTACGCCTGCGCACTGGGCTGTATCAGCGTGACCGCCGCCAGCGTAAAGAGCGACAGCAGCACCATGCAGACGATCAGCTCCACCAGCGTTGTGCCGTTCTGGTTTTTCAAACGCTGCTTCATGGGTTGGTCGTCCCTTCTTCCTCCTTGTTGCAGTAACGGTGGAACACGTATTCCTCAGTCTTTTCTGTGCCGTTTTGGCTCACTGTCACTTTTTGCTTTGTGCTTTGTAGCTGCACACCTTTAACCGTGAAATCATTGTTGCCGAACGTCATATCCTGCGCCGCGCCGTCATCGTTCCATTTCGGCTCTTTGTCATTAGGCCCGTATAACTTTGCGCAGAGTTCATAGGCTGTCTCCCGCAGCGTTTCGGCCTTTTGGGACATGGCGCGGGCGTACCGCAGCGAAACGACGAACATCGACGTAAAAATCATCAGCAGCAGGAACGACACAAGCACTTCCACAATCGTTTCCCCTTGCCGATTTTTGAAAATGTGTCTCATAGCGGGTCACTCCTGTGTTTTGCTGGCGTTTTGTTTAACACCGCGGGTGTAGGTAATGGTCGTTTTGTCCTGCTGCCGCGTATCATAGTGCGGCACAATTGTATGAACCGTTGTGTCATTTTTATCAATGACAAGTGTTGAACCACCGGGAACTGTAAACTGGTTCGTGCCAGAAGTCCAACTATAATGAGCTGTTTGCCCGTCTATCGTATAGTAATCAATCGGGTAATGGATGTGTCTGTCATACACTCGTGTAAAGGAGAATTGTTCTCCCCCCTTCTTCGCTGTAACAGTTACATCCAGTTGCAAATCTATTACTTTATAGTCCGTGCTTTGCCAGTCTCTCAGGAATGATTGCCATTCTTTGTCTGTCGTAACATACTGTCCCTGTCCGCCTAGGTTCAAATCATCTACATCCTCGCCCGGGCGGCGGCGTAATGTGATTGTGATAGAATCAGCACCATCTGCCGCCGCGGTGGAGCCCTTCATTAACTCAAACACGAATGGCTGGGATTCCAAATCATAGATGTCCTTGCCGTAGCTCACCGAGAACATAAATTCATTGTTGACGAACCCCGCAAATGTCTTGCTGTCGCGGTCATTTGGGTCATAGTCGTTCAGCTCCCCTTCCAGCACGTCGGAAAAGCTGGTTGCCAGCTGGTAGGCTTCCTGTTCCAGCAGCTGGCGGTTGGCATTGGCCGTCAGCACGGAGGCCGCATAGACCAGCGCTGCCGACAGCGCCACAAACAGCGCGCCGATGCAGAGGACCAGTATCATCGAAAGTCCCTGCTCCCCGCGCAGAATGCTGCGTGCTCTGCGGTGCATAATGCCACCTTCTTTCCTGAAATAAAATTACGATGCGTTGTTTGTTTCCATCTGTTTCGGGGGCGCGGTTTCCGCCGCGTCCGTCTCATCCGGGGCAGCGGCGGTCTCCGGGGTCGCCATGGGCAGTGCCGCACGAGCCCGCATCAGGACCGGGGGCACGCTTGCGGGGGCGCTTTCCGCCGCCGTGCTTTCTGCGGTCTCGGCGGGCGCGACGCTCTCCGCGGAGTCCATGCTCTGGGCATCCTCCGCCGCATCGGCGGTGTTCGTCTCGTTGACGGGGACCTTGACCATGCCGGATTCGACGGTCTTACCGTTGTCATACGAGTGCGCCAGCGTCTGCAGCGTCACACTTGCGGTGAACTTTTGCAGCTCGAGCGAGTCGTCCTGCACCTTTTCCTGCAGCTCGGGCAGGGTGATGCGGTAAACAGGCTCGGCGCCGTCCTCCTGCACCAGCTCCAGCATGGGAACCGTCTGTGCCTTGTAGTACAGCGTACCGCCGTCCTTTTCCACCGTGCCGGTGACGTCATAGGTTTTCTGTTTCCATGTCACGTTGCCGTTCTCGTCGGTCACTGGCTCAACGCTCAGGTCGTACCAGATGCGGGTCTCTTTGGTCTCCGCGTCCACAACGGTGGTCTGCTTCGCAATCTCTGTCGTTTTGTCGTTATAGGTCTTGGTAACGGTTTTGATTTCCCCGCGCTTATGCGTGGTGCCGTCTGTGTCCGTCTCGTCCCTGTCGTAGGTCGTCACCGTAATGATGTAGGGCTTTTTGTCCTTGTCCAGCGGCGTGACGGTAAAGGTATAGCTGTTGGTCAGGTTGCGCACCGTGCCGTCGGCCTGGGTGTACTTGTTCACCGCGGTCCACTCCACCGTAAAGCGGCGCAGCTCCAGCGAGGCCTTACCGCGCTCGACGGCAAACTCGGGGTCGTTGTACAGGTTGACCTCCTGCGTGTAAACGGCATTGCCAAGTGCGCGTTCCGGTTCGTCCACGGGGGCGTCCAGCGTGATGGCCGGCAGCTGTGCCTTTGCGGCATCCTGCAGGAAGTAGAACCAGTTCGACGCTGTCGTGCCGTCGGTGGGCATAACGCGCACCGCGGGCAGCAGGTATTGTTTTGCATGGTCGGGCGTCAGCGTAAAGCCGTTGCCGTCGGGCACAAAGGTATAGCTGGCGGTGGTGTCGTTGACGCTGGCGCTCCCGCCCACCGTGCGGCTGTCCGTCGGGATGACCAGCTCGGCGTCGCCGCTGTCCAGCATCTCGTCCAGTTTTTTGGTCAACTCCTGCTGGGCCTCGTACTTGGCCTGTCCGGTGCCTTCGTCCTGCCAAGCCTTGGCCAGATTGGCAATTTCTGTATACTTGTCCGCATCGCTGAAGATATAGCCGGTAAAGTAGACATTGCCCTGTGCGGTTGCGTCCAGCGTCATGTTGAGCTTGAGGTCGTTCAGGAACGTCTCCTGATTCGGGCTGTCGGGCGCAAAGCTGCTGGCCGTAACCTTGGGCGCAGCGGCGCGGCTGACGATGGTCTCGGACTGGCTCAACGCGCCGTCCGGGCCGTCAAAGCAATTGCTATCAGCCTTGCGGCGGGCAATGACGCGGAAGCGCAATGCCTTGCCCTGATACTGCTCCAGATCCAGCGTCAGGCTGCCGACGTTGCCCGTGGTGGGCAGCGTCAGCACAGTATTGCCGCCGTCATCGACGACGCACAGGTAATAGTAGCCAATGCGCGCGTCGTCGGATGGCGACCAGCTGACCGTGTAGAGCAGGGCATCCGCATTGTCGGTCTCGCCGTTGACGCGGGTGATGGAGCTCGGCGCGCTGATGCCGGGCAGGCGCTGCTTAACGCTGTAATCCGCCACAGCGGACGCGCCGATTTCCTTGGTGCCGGCTGCCGCCACGCGGGTGACCTCGAGCCGGACCTTGTCATAGCGCCAGCTGTCGCTGCCGTTGGCCAGCATGGTATCCACGTTGACAGGCAGGGTAAAGCTGTTGCCATTTTGTGTCGGCGTCAGGGTGACGCCGTACTTCAGCGCAATTTGCTCCTGACCGGTCACCTTGCCGTCCGCGTTCGTCAGTAAGCCGTAGAGCTTGATCTGGTAGTCGGGGGCTGCGTCCGCGGCCTTCATGTCGTCCTGTGTCCATTTGAACGTGTAGGTCAGCTGATTGTTGTTATCCACTACGCCGTCCCCAATGGTTTCGGCCAGCGTCGGGGCTTTTAGGACATTCAGGTTCAGCTGCTTGAAGATGATCTGCGGGGTCGTTACCGTGGCCTGTGTAGCCCAACTCGGGTCATCGGTGCGGTTCACGTCGGAGAAGCAGAGCGGCGTCAGATGGGCATAGGTATAGCTGTGCTCGCCCGTGCGGACGATCTCATAGCCGTTCTTCCACCAGATTTCTTTGCCGGTGTCGTTTGTCTCGTTCGCATGGCTGGCGATGGCTGTGGACACTTCCTCCTCCGTGGCATCCCAGCGATACTTCATGTCGCCCTTGCCGCTGGTGACGGGCACCGCGACAACGAGGAAGTCGGTGTAGTTCGTCATGGCATCCGACGGCAGGCTGTTCAGGTTGAAGGTGACGGGAGACTCCGTCACAATGCTTTCCCGCGCGGCCAGCGTGATGTACTGGCCGTTCAAAGATACGCCGTTGACTTCGTCATTGCCCAGATATTTTGCCAGCAGCATGACGCGGTAGGTCGGGCTGCCGTGCTCGCTGCTGTCGCTCTTGACCCCCGGGGTAAAGCTGAACTTCACGGTTGCTTCAAAGCTCTCCGCTGTCTGGCCGGTGTAGGTCACAAACTCCGTGTCGCCGTCCTTGTTCAGCTTGCCCAGCGGCAGACCGTCCTCGTCCTTGCCGGAGTCACCGTTGTGGTCACGCCACTGGGACGGGAGATAGGTCTCTGACTTGTACTGGGCCGAGCGCAGATACTTTGTACTGCTGCTGTTGTCCGGGGTTGCCAACGCCGTAAGCGTCAAAGTGCGTTCCAAATTTTGGGTCAGGCGGATGTACTGCTTGCCATTCTGTGCAAAATAATAATTATACGTTCCATCGGTCAGCTTAACGGTCCATGCCTCGTCTGTCGGGTATTCGGTGTAGTTTTTCAGCACCGCGACAACCTCATACTTGAATTCTCTCGATTTTTCATCCGGCGTCTGGCACTGATTCCAGTCAAAGCCGCCGTTATTCCGCTTTACCAGCCGGAACTCAATCTCCGGTGTCGGCAGGGCGTGCATAAAGGTCTGCACGCCGCTGGTGTTGAAGTTATCAGCCAGACTCGAGTCGTTGTTGGTATTGTAGGGCGTTACACGCACGACGAAGTTACCCGTCCACGCTTTATCAGCCACAAAGGTATAGCTGCGCTGGTAGACGTCAGCAGTCAGGTAGGCGGCCCCGGTGATATTGCCTGCGGCGTCGCAGGGCAGAATTTCAACACGGTAGTAAGCGGCGGGGCTGGCGTTCTTGTCGCTGTCGCTCGGCTCGCCCCACGTCACTTTATAACGGCCATAGACGTTGTTGTCCGCGTCCTGCACCTGGCTGGCCTTGACGTCGATTTTTCCCGGCTTGGCTGGCTTGGTGCTGTCCAGCACGTACTTATAGTAGTTCTGGATGACCTCGTCGGTGATGTCGGTAATATCAACGTCTGATTTGTCCGATTTGTCCGTACTGTTCGCGGCTTCGCCGAATTGCAGCATCACAGTCGCTCTCTGGTTGCCGGGATTGGTATCATTGCCCGCGCCGGTATCATCGAAAATGTAGGCTTTCTTACCGTCGGTCTTGATATAGGCAGAGTTTGGTTTGGCAGGCGAGCCCGCAGATGTACGACCGCTAATCCACCACAGACTGTACGCTGCGCCGTTCCCATCGTCTGCCAAAGTGGGCAGGAACGCAATATAAGGATAGGTTTTGTCATCGACGTTATAGCCTATGTACAGACGATGTGCTTTTACTTTTTCCGAGGACGGGTTCCACGCTGTTTCCTTGTAGGCCGGTTCATAGTTAGGACTATTCCAGTTACTTGTTTTTTCGGCTGGTTTTGTCGTGGTCAGTTTACGGGAATCTTTCTTAAAGAAGCTCTTGCCTGCACTTTCGGAATTTTCAATATAATAGTTGCCGTGGCCGGTGACATTCTCGTTTGCGTTCCGCACATAGGCAATAGGATACCAACTTGCACCAACCCCAACCGTGGCAAAGCAGTTTGTGACATTAGTTGCTTTATTCGACCCTCTACCGTCGCCGCGGCTGCCGACAATGCCGACTCTTCTGTCATCACTTCCGGCACACGTAAAGTTTGTATTAAGGTTTCGGCAGCGGTCAATATTTACCGTAACGTTGTCAATTCTTCCTCCATTCCACGGGCCGATCCATGCCAGAATGCCGACTGCCTGCGACGCTGCCTTGATTGCGCCGCTATTGACGCAGTCGATGATGTTCAGCGTCATAATATCGGTGGGCTTCTTCATCTCGATTTTACCGATAATGCCCGCGCAGTCATTTGCGCCGTTTGATTTATACCAAATCTGACCGTAGTTACGGCAGGAAAGCACATTTGTGGTGCCGCCGGAAATAGGCTGGTCAATAAAGCCGACAATACCGCCGACTGCACCGTAACCGCTGTTTTTGTCGTTCGTGTTTGTTGTGATTTTGCCAAAATTGAAGCATTTCTGCACGGTTCCGCCGTAGTCCAGCCAATAGGCGATCACGCCGCCCACGTTGGCCGAGCGGCTGTTGAACACACTGCCGCAGTTGACTACCTTGCTGACAGACCACCGATCATCGCTGCGGTTCTGCTGCTGGCCAATGACACCGCCCACATGGACAACAACACGATTTTCGCTCTTGTAAATGTTGTCATTGTCTGTATCGTCCTTGTTCTTAGCCCCATCAAACACGCGCGTAAACCGGCGCACGGCGGCACAGTTTACCACAGTGTCCAGCACGCTTTTGTCTGTGACGTTGGATTCGTTCTGGCCGACAATACCGCCGACGGTGGATGCCGTTGTCGCATTGTCAGAATAGACAAACCACTGGCCGGTGGCGGAAGTGTCGATTGTACCGCGGAGAGAGTTAAAGCCTGCCAGACCGCCCAGATAACCGGCGGCACGGACGGTCTCGCTGTTGTTGCTGCCGCGCAGGGCGACAAGCAGATCATTGGCGGCAAGACCTGTGTTGTTGTAAACGTTCGTGTAGCCCTTGTCCGTCACAGTGTCAACGCCCTTGAGACCCGCGTAGGTCTTGCCTGTGGTCAGCTCTGCCGCCATGCTGTTGATGCCGGCATTGGCATCTTCCGCACCCAGCCAATTTTTAACCTGTGCAACAAGGGCGGGTGTTGCTTTTTCGTCGCTGACCAGCGCTTTTTTGCTGCCGCTGCCCGTGATAGTGCCGTTGTTAGAGCCCGCGACGCCGCCCACAAAGCCATACCGTGCCGCAACAAGGCTGCCGCTGTCCGCTGCAATGTAACTGCTGCGGATGATGCCTTTGTTTGCATTGCAGCCTGCAATGCCGCCCACGTGACTGGCGTTCTGCAGCTTTTGGTCCGCGGTCTGGGTATCCGTAACGTTGAAAGCGCCCTGGGCCTGCAGGCTTATGTGCGTGACTGTGCAGTTTTCAATCAAATTATTATTGATTCCAGCAATGCCGCCCATCGTGCTGCCCGCGCTCGCCGCACCGCCATTGATGCTGCCGTTATTGCCAACGTTGCCGCCCATCGTGCCGGAATAGGTGCACTGATCCAGGGTACCGTCGTTCTGGCCTGCGACGCCGCCCAAATTTGTATATTTATCAAGATTTTGTGTAAGGTTCAGCAGAACGTCGGTGCTGCTGACCGTACCGTGCTCCGTGGTGCGGCCCACCGCGCCGCCCAGCGTGACGGTGTTGGTGCCCGCGCGCAGACCGGCGTCCAGCGCCAGCGCGCCGTTTCCGACCTGACAGCCGGTGACGGTGCCCTCGTTCATGCCCGCAAGGCCGCCGATGGTGACCGCCGGGGTGCTGAACCGCACGTTGGCGTTTGCCGCCAGCCTGACGTTGCGGATGGTCGCGTTCGCGCTGTTGTACGCCGCAACAGCGCCGATGCTCTCCGACGTGCCGGTGATCGTGCAGCCGCTTACGCTGCTACTGCTTTCCAGCTCGCTGTCTTGGCCGATGATGCCGAAGTTCGTGGCCGTGACGCCGCCCGCCGTGCCGTTGGCCGCGGTGACGGCGGCGCGGACCTGCACATTCTCAATCAGCGCGTTTTTATTATTATTGCCCGCGATGCCGCCCGCCTCGCCGTTGGTGGCGTAGACCTGATTTTGGGCATGGACGCAAGCGCTGATTTTGCCGCCCGCGGCGTTCTCGCCCGCAATACCGCCCGCATATTTTGTGCTGGCGCGCACCGAGGCACGGTTCTCCACACGGGTGATTTCGGCGCTGTTCGTACCGGCCACGCCGCCCGCGTAGTTGGCGGCAGTAACGCTGCCGCTGACCGCGCCGTTGGCGTTTTCAGTGCCGTAAATGCGGCCTGTATATATGCCGTTTTTCGTATTGATACCGGCCACGCCGCCCGCATAGCCGGTGGCGGTGACACTGCTTTGCAGCTGGTCGGACAGCGAGATATTGCCGACGTTGGCACCGGCCACGCCGCCCGCATACTGGTTGGCCTCCACCGTGTCAGTGCTGTTGTTCTCTGTGCAGATGATGAGGCCCTTGCGGGTGCTTGCCTCAGCGTCACCGCCCAGATTGACGCCCGCAATGCCGCCGACATAGCTGTCGCCGCGCACGGCGCAGCCCTGCGCCGGGTAGGCAGACTGAATAAGACCGCCGTTGACGCCCGCAACGCCGCCCAGATAGGTATACCCGTTTTCACGGTTGCCGAGGGACGCCGCCATGCTGCCGCCGGTGATCGTGCCCTCGTTCCAGCCCGCAAAACCGCCCGCGGCGCACTTGTGAGCCACTGTGCCGTAGTTTGTGCAACTTTCCAGCGTTGTGTTGGGTGTGGCATAGCCGATGATACCGCCCGCCAGTGCGCCGCACGCGGTGCCAAAGTCATAGCGGCCATCGGCCAGCACGTTCAGCGATACGCCGTTTTTAAACGCGCCGTTGGACGGGTTCAGGCCGCCGACGGACAGGGCGTTCTGCGTTGCGCCGTTGGCTGCCTTTTGAATCGTCAGCTTCGTGTCGGCGTCGTTTGCGCCGACGATGCCGCCGACGTAGATGTCGGCCTGCAGATTGAGCTCGTTCTTAAAATCGGTCAGGGTAATTGTGCCGTCCGCCGTATTCGCGTCGGTGCTGTCGGTCAGCACGCCGGTGTTCTGGTCAATCTTCGGCAGCAGCGCCGCCAGCGTGACGTTTGCGGGCTTGTCCGCCAGCAGACGGTTGTAGCCGATGATGCCGCCCGCGACGGCGTCGGCCTCGACGCGGCCCGAGGCCACATTGGTTATAAACGCGCCGTCGTCCGCCACGGTGAAGCTGCCCACCGGCAGGTTGGCGCCGATGACGCCGCCGACAAGCTGCTGACCCGCCACGCGGCTGACCTTCACAGTGGCGGAGGGCAGCGTGGAGGCGCAGTTCAGGCCGATCATACCGCCGACAGCCTTGCCCGCCGCCACGATCTGGCCGCTGATGGTCAGGTTCTGGCCGGAGGTGTTGGAGATTTTCGCATTTACATCGTTATAACCGGCCACGCCGCCCACGTAGTTGTTGCCGTACAGGATGGCACCCAGCGTCGGGGTGCTTGTATCCCACGTCACAACACCGTTTTTGCCGTTGCAGCCCGCGATGCCGCCGACGTAGTCGGCGCAGCCGCCCGCGGAGCTGCCCGCGGAGCTGCTCAGCTCCTTTAACAGGTTGATGCGGCGGGTGTCGGTGGCGTTGTCGCCGGACATACGGTTGGCGCAGTTCTGCACGGTGGCTTTGGCAGTCTTGTCTTCACTGCCACCCCAGTCGGCATCATTGACGCCGACGATGCCGCCGACGTAGGCCGCGTTCTTTCCAAAGGCCGCGACCAGACCCGTATTGGTCATGCCGCTGATTTGGCTGTTGCCGCCGTTGACCGACACGATGCCGCCGACGTAGCGGTTGCCAAAGACGTCACTGCTGTTCGTATCGTTCTGTTGTACGCCGCTGCCGGTAAAGCCACCAGCCAGACCGCCCACAAACCGGCTACCGAGCACGTAGCCCTTGCCGGTCTTGCAGCCGTTCAGCACAATTTCCTTGCCGTAGCCGACAAGGCCGCCGACGAAATCACCCTTGAGGGGGCTGGCGTCGGTCAATGTGCCGGTTTTTTTGTCGAAGCCCGCCTCGACCTGCTTCTTGAGCTGGGTCTCGGTCAGGTCGCTGCGGGTCACGCTGTTGCAGTTTTGCAGGGTCACGCCCCTGCCGTAGCCCGCAATGCCGCCGAAGAACTGCCCCAGCACCAGGCTGCGCGCATCGCCCGCGGTATCGCCCTTATAGTTGGCGCCCGCGCTGACCGTGCCGTTGTTCCTCAGGCCCGTCAGGCTCTGGGACACGCTGGTGTCCGTCGTAAACAGGTTGCCGACGACGCCGCCCGTAAAGCCGTTGCCGGTCACAAAGCCGTTGTTGACGATGTTCGTTTTACTGTCTGTTTTCATCTGGGCAGCGTCCACCGTGCCGAACACGCCGCCCACGCCGACGCTGCGCCAGAGGGAGTTCTCGTCATTCGGCTCAGCCGCCGCAGCGGCGTAGCGGGCCTTCTCGCCCTGCTGGTCTGCCGCTGTGTCTGTAACGTTTTTCGTGTCCTTGTCCACAAGCAGACCCGCCACCGTCACGTCCGACGCGACGGTCAGATTCTGCATGACGGAATCCGTTTCGGGTATGGCAACGCCGACGAGACCGCCAATGCCGCGCGGCTCGTCTGTATAATAGGTATAGTCTTTGCTATTGACGTTCAGCGTTTTCTCTTTGCGCTGCGTTGCGGTGGTAGTGTTGTTAAACGTCAGCGCCGCGGCCACCAGCGCACTGGTCGAGGAGTTCGTGCCGCGGGTCAGGGCGCAGTTTTCCAGCGTGCCGGTGTTGACGCCGCAGAGTGCGCCGACGGCGCGCACATCGCGCCAGTTCTCGTCGTCCTCCTCCAGCGCCGTAACGAATTTGGTTGCGGTCAGCTTGAGCTGTTTTTCGTTCGGCAGCGCACCGGCGGCGACGGTCTCGGTCTTGACGTTGACTTGAATGTCCGGGTCGCGCAGTGTGATGTAAGAAATTTTGCCCTTGTTCTCGCCGATAAGGCCGACATAGTGGTCGGCCAGCACGTCCTTCTCTGCCTTGCCGGTTTTTGCAACGGACTTGCTGCTCAATTGCAGATTGAGGATGGGCACACGGGTCGTTTGGGTTGTAAGACCCGTTGTTATGCTCGTAAGTTCGATTTTTTCGCCCAGTTCCGGGATCGTCGGCCAGGCGACAGGGTCATTGAGGGACGGCACCTTGGCTGCCGGGTACTGCCCACCCGACGCGCAGTAGACCGTGACGCCGCCGCCCGTCCAGTTCAGGCCGGTGCTGTTGCTGGCCTGGGGGGTCAGCATGTAGGTGCCCTCGCCGGCATTCTTCCAATCCGCGGACCAACGCAGATTGTACAGATGGCGGAAGTATTTCAGGTAGGCTTTGTCCGCCGTATCGACCTTGGCCAGCAGGGTGTTTTCCTTGTTCGTCGGCTCCTCTTTGCTGGCTGTGTAGGTGTCGCTGTAGTTCTCCCGCGGCTCGGCGCGCATGGCAATGTAGATGTCCTGCGGGTCGTTCAGCAGGCGGGTGATGCTGTACAGGCTCGTGGCGGCAACCTTTGCGTCGTTCTCACACGCGCGCAGCAGCGCCGCGTCCGCCATGGCATCCAGCGTCAGCACAAAGCTGCCCTTGTTGTAGCTTAACGGGAAGTAGAGTTTCTTCTCCTCGGTGCCGGTCTGCTGGCCTTCGTCGTTGTATTGGTAGATAACAACAGGCATCTCTGTGATGACCTGCTTGTTATCATCCGCCGCACCCGCGGTGTCGCGCTTGATCGTGATGGTAAACAGCGGCTTCGTCTTGCCGGTATCCTTGGCATCGTAGGCCGTGGCCGTGTAGGAGGTGTCCAGATCACCAAGGCTGGAGTTGCCGCTCCAGCTCAGGGTCAGCGTCTCGCCGTTCGTCAGGCGGGGATTTTTGACCTTCAGCTTCGTCTGCACCAGCTGCACAACGTTGACGCGGTCCTCGGCAGAGTAGTAGCCGACAAGGGTGTCATTGCGGCGGTGGTCATAGCTGCGGTCATAAATATTCGTAGCACCGTCCTGATTGAAGCGGAGTTTATCGGATTTGGTATCGTAAAAGACCGAGTAGACCTGCCCGCTCTGCACGTCGATCTCGACACAGATCGAGGCATTCAGCAGCGAGGCGTCGTAGATGTAATCGCCCAACAGCCGCTCCACCAGCGCGTTATGGTTGCCCGCGGCAGCGCCCGTGCGGTCATAGTAGAGCGCGGCCACGTTCTGGTCCAGTTCGCTCTTGGTGCGGCTCACAAGGGTATTGCCGCCCGCGTCGGTCACGGTGACGTCGTTCTGGAAGTGGTCGCCCGTGCTGCCCTCCTCCATGACCTGCTGGCGGAACGCATCCAGCTCCCCCGCCGTCTCCATCCGGGTCAGGGAGATCTGCGCCGTCTGGAACAGCGTGCGGGCGTTGGCCTCGTTCTTTTCAAACCGGGCCAGCCGCGTGTAGGCGATCAGCCCGCCGCCGACCAGCACCGCCAGAATGGCCGTGATAGCCAGAACGACCATCAGCTCCACCAGCGTAAAGCCTTTCTTATTGTTTTTTATATTTTTATTGTACTGCACCATAGATGCTCCCGTCGTTTCTCCGGTGAAAGGTTACAATTAGACACAATATCAGATTATATATATTGGCATTATACTCGGAATGTGACGTTTTCGCAAGAAACTCCGCGAGATTTCAGCAAATTTACACCAAATATAGTGGGTCAGCGGCAGCTTGTGCACGATTTCGCCATAATTTCCGTTATCTTTGAACAAAAAGCAGAGTTTTTTTCGCGAAATTCCTTGCAAATACAGGCCCGGCACGGTATACTAAATAGCGTGTTATTATATGGTAGAGGATGTGTAACAATGCTGGCAGCACGACTGGGCGCATGGCTGCGCCATACCGGGGAACGCTGGGCCAAAGCTGCGTTTGCGGAAAAGCTCGCCGTACTGCTGGCGCTGGGCGCTGTCCTGTATACTATTGTGACCGGCGCGGCGGAGCTGCGCTATCAGGCCCGTGCGCGGGAGGCCCTGGCACAGGTCAAGGCTGCGCGTCTGGCGGCCAGTGCCGTGTCTGCCCAGTGCTACTCCGCCGGGCAGACGTTCGCCGACCAGACAAGCGCGGACGGCTTTGCGGACGGCATCGCCGAGGAAATCCGCACGCTGGGCTCACTGCCCGGCACGGTGACGCTTTTGCAGATCGACCCGAACGGCTACACCGTGCAGCGGCTCCTGTATCAGGAGAACGGCATGTACGCCATCTATGATGCCGACGACGGTTACCGCGTTTTCCGCGCGGAGGACCGGCTGCAATACGGCGCGGGGGTGGGCCATGCTGCTGCTTGAGCTTCTGTTGGGACTCATTCGTTTTCTGCTGGGCGCGGCGCTGTTCAGCTTTATGAACGTCGTTGCGTGGCGGCTGCCGCGGGGCATGGACCCGCTGAAGGGCCGCAGCGTATGCCCGCAGTGCGGCCACACGCTGGGTGCGCCGGACTTAGTGCCTGTGTTCAGCTGGTTATTCTTGCGCGGGCGGTGCCGCCACTGCGGTGCGCACATTCCGGCGCGGTACCTGCTGGTGGAGCTTCTGGGCGGCGTGCTGGCGCTGGGCTGCACTTGGCGGTACGGCGCTGCCTACGCCCTGCCGGGCGGACTGTTCGGCATGAGCTGGGCCGCGCTGCTGGCGCTGGCGGTCTGCGGGATCTTGCTGAGCGTTTCGCTCATTGATGCCGAGACGCAGACCATCCCGGACCGGCTGAATCTGGCGATGGCGGTCTGCGGCGCGGTGAGCGTGCTGCTCTCCCCTGCCGACTGGCTGCCGCACATCATCGGTGCGCTCTGCGTCAGTGTGCCGATGTTTCTGCTCTGCCTTGTCATCGACGGCGCGTTCGGCGGCGGCGACATCAAGCTGATGGCAGCCGCCGGGCTGTTCCTGGGCTGGCAGAATACGCTGCTGGCGATGTTTTTCGGCATTGTTTTTGGCGGTATATACGGCATATACCTGCTGGCCGCCAAAAAGGCAGGGAAGAAGGACCACTTTGCCTTCGGCCCGTTTCTGTGTGCGGGCATCGTGATCGCAATGCTGTTTGGCGGGCCCGTTTTGGAATGGTACTGCGCGTTTTTGTGACTGTGCTCTCCTGCCAATGCAAAATCGGCATCCGTCGCGGGGTTCTCTCCCTCCGGCGCTTCGCGCCACCGCTCCCCTTCTGGCGCCACGCGCCACCTCCCCCGTCCCGGGGGAGTCTGTCTCGCAGAGGGAGGCAAGCA
>OLWX01000569.1_pt1 | contig 22028 bp, 19 predicted proteins | sample 1673541 | NCBI WGS metagenome assembly OLWX01 (sample SAMEA103958114, study PRJEB25191) | human gut metagenome | reverse complement strand
CTTTCCCTACACGACGCTCTTCCGATCTATTCCGTCACCCCACCGAGAACGGCTTGGAAAAGCCAAAGTCGAACCCGCGGTAGATCTGCCAGTGCTTCGGGATGGTGAACGGTGCGATCACATGGGTCCAGCGCTGGTCTTCGTAGCGGGCCGGGTCGTTGCGCCATTCGGTGAACACCTGCCCGGAAAAGCTGTCCCAGCTGCCGTAGAGCAGCGCCTGCTTTTCCGCTTCCGGCATACTGGCAAGGCTTGCAAGGTAGCCGGGGTCGTTTGCCAGCAGGGCGGGGTTATCAAAAATGCTGGAAGGGATGAACACCCGCGCCCGCTGCAGCTTCTGTTCGGTGCCGTCCGGCAGCTTTACCGTGTATTCTTCGGTGATAGGCGTGCCGGGCGGTGCGGGCGTGATGAACCGTGCCTTCACCCACCCGTGGCCGATGCCGCCGGGATTGGTGGTGGCCCGCATGTACACCCGCGTGCCCGGGCCGGTGGGACGGTTGCGGCTCATCATGTAGCTGTACTCTTCCCATTCAAAGTGGGTCAGCTCGTCAAAGCCGATAAAATCGAAGGCCTTGCCCTGATAATTGGTACGGTCCTTGGTGTACTGCATGGAGCCAAAGTAAATTTTTGCCCCGCTGGGGAAGTTCCACACATGGGCCGTGGCGTTGTACTGTGCCTGCGGGAACGCCCTGTGGTAGTACACCTGGCTCTTGTCCACCAGATCAGAAAGCTGCGGGTAGGTCTTGCGCAGGATCAGCGCCCGGTAGTGCGGAATGTGCACCTGCCGCAGCGCTTCGATCACCAGCGCGTCGCTCTTGCCGCCGCCTGCTGCACCGCCGTACAGCGCTTCCGGTTCCGGGCGGCTCATAAATTCGGCCTGCCGCGGCTGGGGCCGCCAGACCACCGGCACTCTTGCTTGTACAATGCTCATGGTTCTTCCTCCACCGTCGGCAGCAGCACCACGCCGCACTCCGCTCCTTCTGCCTGTGCCCCCTGATCGTTCAGGGTCTTGGCTACACCGGCCAGATCCTTGAGCACCGCCGTGGCCTCCTTGAGGTCTTTCATGGTGCCTGCTCCCGATGCGCCTTCCTTTTTTGCCGCCTTCTGCCGGGCATTCAGTTCCCGCACCTGCTGTGCCAGCAGGGTGCTCAGGGTGTCCGTGGCTCGGCTCAGGCTGGCCAGCCCTCTGGCCTGTTTTGTCTGCCCCATGGTGTTGGGTATCAGCTCCTTTCCGCCCTGGTGTGCTGGGCTATGGCAAAAGGATACCACTGGTGCTGCTTTCCCAACAGTGTGCACTTTTACAGGGCCATAGCGTATATTTTAAATTTAAGAATCCGATTCGTATACTTTCACCCCTTATAATTCATCGCTGTTTCGTATCTTTTCAAAAGTAGTGTTTTTTCTCCATCAAAATTTGTGGCAGACCCGCAGAAAACCTTCAAAGTCATACTCATTTGCGATTTTTGGACAGAAAATGAAAAAAGTGTGTTTATTCTGTGGACAAATGCTTTTGTAAAATGTTACAATAGGTTCTGTTCTTTCTCGTCCCACGCACGGACGGGATGTTTTATCTGAATCAGGAGGTTCCTCATGTTAGAAAACATCTTTCATCTGAAGGAGAACCACACCGATGTCAAGACCGAGATCATGGCAGGTATCACCACCTTCATGACCATGGCTTACATCCTTGCGGTCAATCCCAACATCCTTTCTGCTTCCGGCATGGATTCGGAAGCCGTTCTGATCGCCACCGCGCTGGCATCCTTTGTTGGCACTGCGCTTATGGCTCTGCTTGCCAACTATCCGTTTGCACTGGCACCCGGCATGGGCCTGAACGCCTACTTCTCCTACACGGTCGTTCTCACCATGGGCTACAGCTGGCAGTTGGCCCTGATGGCCGTCTTTGTAGAGGGCATCATCTTCATCGTGCTGTCCCTCACCAATATCCGTGAGGGCATCTTCAATGCCATCCCCATGACCCTGAAGAGCGCCGTCAGCGTGGGCATCGGCCTGTTCGTTGCTTTCGTTGGCCTGCAGAATGCAAAACTGATCGTCAACAGCGATTCCACCCTCGTCACCTACCAGCACTTCAAGGGCGACACCTTCTCCAGCGTAGGCGTGGGTGCCATTCTGGCCCTGTTGGGTATCGTGATCACCGCCGTTCTGCTGGTTAAAAAGGTCAAGGGCGGCATCCTGTACGGCATTCTTATCACCTGGGTGCTGGGCATCCTCTGCGAGATCGCCGGCATCTATGTTCCCAACCCCGACGCAGGCATGTACTCCGTCATTCCCACCGCCTTCGTCAGCTTCGACTTCTCCGCGCTGGGCAAGACCTTCGGCCAGGTATTCAAGACCGATTTCTCCGGCGTTGGCATCCTGAACTTCTTCGCCGTCATGTTCTCCTTCCTGTTCGTTGACCTGTTCGATACTCTGGGCACCCTGATCGGTGTTGCCTCCAAGGCCGACATGCTGGACGAGGACGGCAAGCTGCCCCACATCAAGGGCGCACTGATGGCCGACTCCATCGCCACCTGCGCAGGCGCTGTGCTGGGCACTTCCACCACCACCACCTTCGTCGAGAGCGCTTCCGGCGTCACCGAGGGCGGCCGCACCGGTCTGACCGCTATGACCACCGGCATCCTGTTCCTGCTGGCCACCATCTTCAGCCCGCTGTTCCTCACCATCCCGTCCTTTGCAACGGCTCCGGCCCTGATCATCGTGGGCTTCTACATGATGGGTTCCGCCGTCAAGATCGACTTCAATGACCCCAGCGAGGGCATCCCCGCCTTCCTGACCATTCTGGCCATGCCCACCGCTTACAGCATTTCCGAGGGCATCGCCATCGGCGTCATCTCCTGGACCCTGATCAATCTGGTCACCGGCAAGGCCAAGGAAAAGAAGATCAGCCCCCTGATGTATGTGCTGACCGTGCTGTTCATCCTCAAGTACGTGTTCCTCTAAGCCGCTGATCTTACCGCAAGCAAAAAAGCTCCCGTCCATCATCAGGACGGGAGCTTTTCTGCTTCCTGTGATCCGGAACAGCCTGCGCATTCGCTCCGGGCTGTCCGGCGTGGAACTATTCTTTTTTAGCAATCGGGGTTATTTGCGCCGCGGGTGGATATGCACTTCCGGGATAGCCACGTTATCATAGTGGATCGGCTTATCTGCCGCCGGAGTGCCGTCCGCATCCGTATGATGTGCCACCTTGCCGGTATGGATTTCCGGCAAGGCCACGGTTTCTTCCTCATGGGGATGCTCCCGCTTTTTTCCGAGCCACGTTTTCAGATGGTGATAAAGCGACATTGCACGTCTCCTTTCCCGGTGCGGAAGCCCGCCCGAACTGTAAAGATCAGCTTCAGATAAAATTGATGAACACCGTAATGACCAGACTGTTCAGAAAGTCCGCAAACAGACTGCCCACCAGCGGGATCAGCAGATACGCCTTGACCGAGGGCGAATATTTATCGCAGATGGCCTGCATGTTGGCCATAGCGTTGGGCGTTGCGCCCATGCCAAAGCCGCAGGTGCCGGATACGATCACCGCCGCGTCGTAATCGCGGCCCATGATGTTGAACACTACCAGCACCACATACAGGATCATGAACAGGGTCTGCCCAGCCAGCAGCACGATCAGCGGCAGGGCCAGCTCTGCCAGCTGCCACAGCTTCAGGGTGATCATGGCCATACCCAGGAACAACGAAAGGCAGATGCCGCCAATGTCATTGATCTCGCCCATATACACGGTGTAGCCGCCGCCATACTCACCCACATTGCGGATGATGGCCGCCGCGATCATGGCACCGATATAGATGGGGAAGGTCATGCCCGTCAGGCTCAGAAGTCTGGACAGCACCGTGCCGATGCCCATGGCGACGATCAACTGGAAGCTTGCCGCCGGGTACATGGTGGTGTGGCGCTCGTGCTTCATTTCTTCTTCCACCAGCAGGCTGTCATCCTCCGGTACCACCGTGGCCAGCAGGTTGTGCCGCTCAATGAGCATCTTACCGATGGGGCCACCCATCATGCTGCCTGCAATCAGGCCATAGGTGGCCGCTGCCGTACACAGGGTGGTGGCCCCCTGAATGCCAAAGTCCTCCAGCACCGGGCCAAAGGCACCGGCGGTGCCGTGACCGCCCACCATGGGGATGGAGCCGGTGCAAAGGCCCACCAGCGCATCCACGCCCAGCAGCTTTGCCAGTCCCACGGCTACAAAGTTCTGGCTGACGATCAGCACGATGACCACGCCCAGAAACACGATCATCGCTCTTCCGCCGCTTTTCAGCACCTTGAGGTTTGCCTGGAAACCCACCGAGGTGAAAAACATCACCATGCAGACTTCCTTTAGAATATCATCAAATGCAAACTCGGCAACGCCGGTCACATAGCACACACAGGTAAAAATGGCGAACAGCACGCCGCCAATGACCGGAGCCGGAATGCAGAAACGTTCCAGCACCTGCACCCTTGCCCGCAAAAATTTGCCCAGCATCAGCACCAGCACAGCAACGGCCAGTGTCTGATACATATCCAATTCGATCTTCATTGCTCTACTTTCCCTCAGTTCCCAGCCGCTTCATCGACCGTAATTCCTGCCGCCTTATAATATGCGGCCGCACCCGCATGGAACGGGATGCCAACGCCCTCTACTGCGTTTTCCTCCGGGTCCAGCGGGATGCCCAGCTGCTCTTCCAGCCCTTCCCGGCTGGAGAACAGAAGCTGTGTCAGCTGCCGCACCTGCTTTGCAGGCAGCGCGTTGCTGGCCAGCAGAACGGCTTTCACGCCCACCGTCTGCACCTTTTCCGTCTGTCCGGGATAGGTGCCTGCCGGCAGCGTAACGCTGCTGTAGGCGCTGTAAGCGCTCTGCAGACGCTGTGCTGCCGCACCGTCCACGTTCAGCAGCCGGATGCCGCACTCGCCTGCCAGAGCGGTCAGCACCGGGCTGGGCGCGCCCACTGTCATAAAGATGGCATCCACCCTGCCCGCCTTCAGCTGGGCAGCGGCATCCTCATAGTTCAGGTTTACCATGCTCACCATCTTGTCGTTCAGACCATAGGCAGATAAGATCTGCCGCGCGTTCTGCTCCGAACCAGATTCCTCCGCGCCAATGCTCACCGTCCTGCCATGCAGGTCCTCAATGGACTGGATGTCGGAATCCGCCCGCACCACCACCTGACAGGTCTCGGTGTACAGCGCCGCCACGGCACCAAAGCCCCGGCTTTCCTCCTCGTCGGCAAAGATGCCGGTCTGGTCATAGGCATCCTGCACAAGGTCTGCCTGTGCAATGGCCAGCTGCAGGTATTCGCCGGCCAGCAGACGCAGGTTCGCTGCGGAACCGGCGGTAGCCTTCAGCTCCACCTGCCCGTTGTCCGTCTCATTTTCCAATGCTGCGAACCGCTCACCGAACTCCCGGTAGATACCGCCCTCGCCAGCCACACCGAAGCGCAGCCGTTTGGCCTTTTCTGTCGATGCACATCCGCTCAGAACCGCAGCTGCCAGCAGAATGCCTGCCAGTGCCGCCGCGAGCCATTTCTTTTTCAAGATCACCACTCCTCTTCCTGCCGCCGCAGTGCGGCAGAGCTTTTATCCTAAATTATACGCATATTGCGGATGAAATGCAATCACCTGCTGCAGAAAAGGAATGCACTTACCCTCCGAACAGCCCGAAGAAGCTGGTATGGGTCACCCCCAGCACAAGGAACAGTGCGATCAGTGCAAACAGCACTCCGATGATAATATCCATCTGGTGCACGGTCAGCGGAAAATGATCGTACATCTTTTCTTTCGCATTCACAAAGTTTTTGTCGCCGTTGTTGAGCAGGCTCTTTTTTCCTTCCTCAAAGTCTGCCTTCCGGCCTGCCAGCTCCGCCTGTTCCTGCGCCAGCTGTGCTTCCCGGGCCGCAAGGGCAGCTTCCCGGCGGGCAAGTTCAGCCTCGCGCTCTTCGGGCGTCTGTTTTTCCTGTACCATAACATACCTCCTGATGGTGTTTTTATTATAATACCACACAAATGCAGATAAAAAAAGCGGGCCGCCTGCCCAAAAGCAGACGACCCACAGAAAAAGCTCTTACTTCTTTGCCAGATACTTGCGGATATCGATAGCCACAGCCACGATAATGACAAGGCCCTGAACGATGTAGGTGTAGGAGGAGTTCACGTTCATGAACTGCAGAGCCACCTTCATCAGCTCAAAGACCAGAACGCCAACCAAAACGCCGGGCACAGTGCCGACGCCGCCGGTGGTGGAAACACCGCCGATGGTGCAGGCTGCGATGGCGTCCAGCTCATAGCCCATTGCAGTGTTGACGGATGCGCCGCCGGACTTTGCAGCCAGCAGGCAGCCTGCCAGACCGAACATGCAGGAGGCCAGAATGTAGATGCGGATCTTGGTAGCGTGCACGTTGACACCGGCCACCTCAGCAGCAGCTTCGTTGCCGCCGATGGCGTACATGTACTTGCCGTGGCGGGTCTTGTTGTACAGGAACCAGAAGCATGCAGCCACCACCAAAGCGATCCAGATCAGCACGGGCACACCGATGATGGTGTTGGAGGCCAGAGAGGTGAAGTTTTTGTTCAAAGAGCCGATGGGGGTACCGCCGGTGTACACAAGGCAGATACCGTAGACCACCTGCTGCATACCCAAGGTAGCAATGAAGGGCTGCACCTTCAGGTAGCTGACCACCAGTCCGTTGCACAGACCCACGATGGCGCAGATGGCAATGACCAGAATGAACACCACGGGGGTGGACAGGGTGGGCATATTGGGGTAGAACTTGCCGGAAGCGCCTTCGGTCTGTGCAAAGATGCAGGCCAGACATGCTGCAAAACCAGCCAGACGGCCTGCGGACAGGTCGTTGCCGGTGGTGATCAGGCAGCCGGAAATGCCCAGCGCGATGATGTAGCGGATGGACACGTTCTTGAACAGGTTGATCATGTTGGTGCCGGAGAAGAAGTTGGGGTGAATGATGCCAACGATCAGAGTGATGGCCAGCATCATCATGATAATGGCGTTGTTGCTGAGCCACTTGCCCACAGCCTTGCCATTCAATTTTTTGGTAGCTTCCACGATAGACAGCCTCCTTAATTACTGATTTGCCGCAGCTGCGTCAGGTGCGGTCTCGAACTGGGTAGCCAGCGCCATGATGTTTTCCTGCGTAGCGTCCTTGCCGTCGATAAAGCCGGTGATGCGGCCATCGCACATGACCATGACACGGTTGGACATACCGATGATCTCGCTCATTTCAGAGGAGATCATGATAATGCTCTTGCCCTGCTTGGCCAGATCGGCGATGATGCAGTAAATTTCATACTTTGCACCGACGTCGATGCCGCGGGTAGGCTCGTCCAGAATGAGCACATCGGGGTTGTTGGCCAGCCACCGGGCGATCAGCACCTTCTGCTGGTTGCCGCCGGAAAGGCTCTTGATCTGGGTCTTGGGGCTGGGCACCTTGATGGCCATCTTTTCCTTGTTGGTAGCCACCAGATCCAGGATCTTCTTGTCGTCCAGCATGATGGGGCCCTTGCGCAGGGCATCCAGCGATGCAATGGAGATGTTATCCGCAACACTCAGCACACCCATGATGCCGGTGGCACGGCGGTCCTCGGTCAGCAGAGCCACGCTCTTCTGGATGGCGTCGCGGGGCTGCTTGATGTTCACCTCTTCGCCCTTGATCCACACCTTACCGGAGGTATGGGCACGCAGGCCGAAGATGCCTTCCATCAGCTCGGTGCGCTGTGCGCCCACCAGACCGGCCACGCCCAGGATCTCGCCTTTTTTGACCTCGAAGCTGCAGTGGCGGAAGGAGCGCGGATGAATGGATGTAAAGTCCTCCACCTTCATCATCACCTCGTCCGAGGGATGGTTCTCCAGCGGGGGATACAGGTTCGACAGCTCACGGCCGACCATCTTTGCAATGATCTCTTCCTTGGTCATGTTGGCAACGTCCCACTTACCGATGTACTGGCCATCGCGCATGATGGTGACTTCGTCCGCGATCACCTTGATCTCGTCCATCTTGTGGCTGATATAGACCAGTGCCACGCCCAGAGCCTTCAGCTCGCGCATGATGCGGAACAGCGACTCAACTTCGTTTGCGGTCAGTGAGGAAGTGGGTTCGTCCAGGATCAGCACCTTGCAGTTTGCGGAAACAGCCTTTGCAATTTCCACCATCTGCATCTGTGCGATGCTCAGAGAGCCAAGCTTTGCACGGGGATTGATCTCCAGCTTCAGCTTTTTCAGCAGCTCCTCCGTATCCTTGTACATTTTGGCGTGATCCACCACCGTAACAGGGCCGTACTTTTTGGTGGGGTAGCGGCCCAGCCAGATGTTCTCGGCCACGGTGCGTGCCGGAATCGGCTGCAGTTCCTGATGCACCATGGCAATGCCGCGGTTCAGTGCATCCAGAGGGGTGGTGATGGTAACTTTTTCGCCCTCGTATTCAATTTCGCCCTCGTCCATCTTGTAAATGCCGAACATGCATTTCATCAGTGTGGACTTACCGGCGCCGTTTTCACCCATCAGCGCCATGACCTTACCGGGGCGAAGCTCCAACTGGGCGTGATCCAGCGCTTTGACGCCGGGGAAGGTCTTGACCACGCCTTTCATTACCAGACGGTATTCTGACATTCCGCAGAGCCTCCTTGTCGTTTATCATCGGGCCGCAGAAAAACCTTTTTTCAAAACAAGGCGCGTGCGCGGAGAATATTTCTCGCACGCACGCGCTTTATAGCTTTGCTCAAGCCGTCAAGGTCCACTGCGCACCTTGCATTGTTTCAGGAAAACTTTGGTCTTACTTCGCGTACTCGGAAGCGTTGTCCTTGGTCACCTTCACATAGTCGACCCAGTAGTACTGCTCGACCTTGGAGCCTTCGACGTACAGCTTGGTAGCCTCAGCAGCTGCAGTAGCCTGACCCACGTCATCGTTCAGCACGGTACCGGTCATGTTGCCATCCAGAACGTCCTGAACAGCCTCAGCCAGTGCATCGACACCAACCAGATAGATGTCCTTGCCGACGGTGCGGTTAGCCTGCTGGATGGACTGCAGAGCGCCCAGTGCCATTGCGTCGTTGTTGCAGAAGACAACTTCGATCTTGTCGCCGTACTGAGACAGAGCGTTTGCAACGTCCTGCTGAGCGGTGGTCTGATCCCAGTTGTCCAGGTACTCGTACAGGCACTCAACTTCCTTGCCTGCATCGGTCAGAGCCTTGATGGAGTACTCGGTGCGGTACTGAGCATCGATGTTCTCGGGGTCGCCCTTGCACATAATGTAGGTGATCTTGCCGTCGCCGTTGATATCGCCCTGAGTCTCGGTCTCCAGGATCAGCTCGCCCTGATAAGTACCGGACTGACGTGCGTCAGCACCAACGTAGCAGCACTTGTCTGCGTAGGAGTCCAGAACGCTCTTGTCGGGCTCACGGTTGATGAAGACGATAGGAGTCTCAGAGGGCTTGACAGTATCAACGATGGTCTGTGCGGAAGTGGTCTGGACAGGGTTGATGACCAGCACGTCCACGCCCTGCTGCAGGAAGGTGTTGATCTGCTCGGTCTGGGTGTTCTGGTCGTTCTTGCCGTCCATGATGGTGACGGAGTAGCCCATGTCCTTCAGGTACTCTTCCAGATCGGAGCGGTACAGGGTCATGAAGTTATCAGCAAACTGATAGATGCACACGCCGATGTTTGCGGAACCGTTGGTTGCAGCAGCGCTGGAAGCAGCAGAAGATGCAGCAACAGAAGAAGCAGCAGTAGAGGTGCTGGAAGAGCCGCCGCAGGCGGTCATAGCAGCAGTTGCACCAACAACAGCAGATGCCTTCAGGAAGTCACGACGCGAAATCATTTTCATAATAATGTTCTCCTTCAATTCGTATCTCAGCATTTTCACAGGAGCAATCTTGCATGCACCTGTAATTCCTGTTCGTATTATACCCTTGCAGCACCCCACTGTTCAAGAGAACAAGTTCACAAGATTGAAGGAGTTCTTTTGTGCTATTTCAACAAATGCTTTTTGGGCTCGCCAATTTCTTTTCTCGAAACATCACAATTTTTCATACATTTGCAACCTCCCCACAAAAGCAAAAAAATTATGTCATTTTTCTCTCAAAAAGATTACAAAATGTTGCATCGTCCGGTTTTTGCAGCTTTTTCATTTCTTGTATATCTTGAAAAATATTTTCAGGAATAGTTCATCCCTGTTCTTCCGCATTTTTTCGCCTCATTTCCGCAATTTTCTGCAAATTGCCTGCCATTCCCGGTTCCTGCCGCCTGCCTTTTTGCAAAGAAAATGCCCGGAAGCTTTCCTGAGCCTCCGGGCATTCCGATCCGAGTATCTTTACAGATGCAGCAGCATCTTTGCAATGTTGAAGTAGATCAGCAGCGTGGTGGTATCCACAATGGTAGTGATCAGGGGTGAAGCCATCACGGCCGGATCCACATGCAGCTTTTCTGCCGCCACGGGCAGAATGCCGCCGATGATCTGCGAGAGCAGGATGGTGCAGATCAAAGTCAGGCACACCACCAGCGCCACCGGAGCCGCGATGCGGTCAAACACCAGCAGCTTTACAAAGTTGCATACGGCCAGCGTGCCGCCACACATCAGGGCTACGCGGCTCTCGCGCCAGAGGATGCGTGGCAGGTCGTGGGGCTGGATGTCGCCCACTGCCATGCCGCGGATGATGGTGGAAGTGCTCTGGCTGCCCGCGTTGCCGCCTGCGTCAGTCAGCATGGGGATGTAGGCGGTCAGCACGGTCACAGCGGCCAGTGCATCCTCGTATCCGCGGATGACCATGCTGGAGAAGGTGGCGCTGATCATCAGGAACAGCAGCCACGGTGCGCGGCTCTTGTACAGATCCCACATGCTCTGCTTGAAGTAGGGCTTGTCGGAGGGGCCGATTGCGTTCATCTTTGCAATATCTTCGCTGGCCTCGTCCTGCAGGATGCTGATGGCATCGTCAATGGTCACGATGCCCACCAGCCGGTTCTCGGCGTCCACCACCGGAATAGCCAGAAAGCCGTATTTCTCGAACAGGTTGGAAACATCCTCCTGATCGGTGGTGGTGCTCACGCTGACCACATTGGAATCCATCAGGTCCTTGATAGGCTCTTCTGTGTTCTTTGCCAGCACCAGCGCCCGCAGGGACACCACGCCGATCAGCCTGCGGCTGTCATCGGTCACATAGCAGTTGTTGATGGTCTCCTTGTCAAAGCCATTCCTGCGGATGGCCTCCATAGCTTGTGCCACGGTCATGTCCGGCCGCAGCTCCATCAGCTCGGTGGTCATCACGCCGCCGGCCGAGTCCTCCGGGTACTTGAGCAGTTCGTTGATCATGCGGCGGGTGGTGGGGTCGGCCTGACCCAGAATGCGCTTGACCACGTTGGCAGGCATTTCCTCCACAAGGTCGGTGGCATCGTCCACGAACAGTTCGTCCACAACAGCCTTCAGCTCGGTATCGGTCAGGCCGTCGATCAGCTTCTGCTGGGTCTCAGGGGTCAGTTCGGTGAACACATCTGCGGCCAGATCCTTCGGGCACAGACGGAACAGCACCGGGAGCTTTTCTGCAGGCAGATCCTCAAATACCGCCGCAAGGTCGGGCGCGGGCAGAGTTTCCATCACATCCCGCAGGCTCTGGTATTTCTTGGCATCGTCCAGATTTGCCAGCATGGTCTTGAGGGTATCGATCGAGATTTCAGACATAAAAAAGCTGCCTCCTTTTCAGTGGCAGCTCTCGTTTCTTCTTTTCAGGGAACGCAAACACGCACCGTGTGCATTCACACACAGCAGGGTCTGCGCAAAGCAGAAACGGCGGCTGCCATCATATAAAATAATCGGGGAGAAAGACTGCTGCTACTGCCAGCAGGTTCCATGACAACCACCTCGTTTTCCTGTTGTAAAAAGACACTTTTTGCCTTTTCCGCCCATTACTTTACCACTGCTTTTTTGCCGCGTCAACCCTGCTTTTTAAATTTTTCCGTTTCTTTACAAAAAGTAAAAGTGCCCGATGACATTTTTCGTATCATCAGGCACTTTTATCCTGTCAGAGCATGTCCCGGGCGGGATGGAAGGCTCTTTGCTTACAGGGTCTCTACCGTATGAAACAATTCTTTTGCGGCTTCCACAGCATCCTTGCTGCCAAACACCACCCGCACGCCGTTTGCCATGGCGGCCCCCAGCTCTGCGGCCTGCTCCTTCAGCAGCGCGGCATCCACCGCACACAGGGCCTTGCGGTCTGCCGCCATCATTTCATCAGTGATGCCGCAGAAATACCGGCGGTCCGTCTCGCGGGCCTCAGCACGCGGCTTGCGAGGGGTGTCCAGCTTGGCCACAGTACCCACAATAAAATCGTTCAGGTCTTTTTCGGTGTACTCCCGTGCTGCCAGTTCTGCCGGACCTTTTGCAAAGGTGTCGTAGCTTTCCTTTACATGGGGGTCGCGGTAGGTGTACAGGTATTCCACGCCGTCCGAGGAGAGCATTCCGGTGCCGTAAGCGCCGCCCACCTCGCGGATGTTGTGCCACAGGTATTCGTAGCTCATCACGCGGGCCAGCGCCTTGCGGTCGCTGCGGCGCTCCATGGGCCATACCTGTACATCGTAGTTCACACCGCCGTCAATGATAAACGCTTCGTTCACCGGCGGTGTCAGCGGCTCCACATAGGGCTTTGCCGCAGCGCGGCCCTCGGCAGCAAAGCGGCTGTACGGCAGCAGAGTGCGCAGCTTCGCAAGGGCATCCTCGCTGCCGTACAGGCTGACCGTCAGCTCCGCGTGTTGCAGCACCTCTGTGCGCAGGGCATCCAGCTTTTCACCCAGTGCTGCCCAATTGCCGCGCTCCTGCACGCCGCACAAGAACTTGTAATAGCTCACACCGCTGCAGCGTTCACTCACCGCACCGTCCACCGTGTAGTGGGCACTGGCGCGGGTGGCTGCGTATACATTGCCCTGCTGGATGAACTGCTGTTCCATGTTCAACTTCTGCTGGCTCAGCACACGTGCAAAAGCAGCTTCTGCCGCCGGGCCGGTAAGGATGGTATCATACAGCCATTCGCCGCCCAGCTCCACAGCCTTTTCCAGACTGCGTTCCAGCAGGCTCAGGCACAGGCTCAGCTTGGCATGGCAGGGTGCACCCTCCTGCCGCCCAGTCCAGATGTCCAGCTGGGTGCGGCTGTCGCCCAGCCATGTGCTGCGCAGAGTGTTCAGTTGCTGAGCGGTGTGTTCGGCGCTGTCCAGCTCGTCCAGCACATCGGTCAGCAGGTCCAGATACGGCATGTCCTCAGGCTTCACATTACCGAGGTCATAGTAGAAGTTCAGGTACAGGCTGCCTGCCGAAGGGTGATGCAGCAGCTGTGCCCCGGCCAGAAGTTCCCGCTCGCCTGGGGCCGTCCTTGCTCCGTCGCCAAGGTCGGCAACGGTCAGCGGGTGCTCCAGCACAAGCTTGCCGTCGGTGCGGATGGGTTCGCCCTCCTCTTTTTTAGGCAGGGTGGGCACCTGCACCACCTGCACCGGAGCCGGTGCAAACAGCTCACGCAGCAGCTCATCGAACCAGCCATCGGCCATCTTTTCCCGCAGGGAAGCAAACAGCCTGTCCGTGTGCAGCAGCAGAGTGGGGTCGCCGGTGTGCAGCCAGCCGGTGGAAGCGTTGATGGCATCCAGCACGCCGTCTGGCAGGGTGCCCGGGCGCTCCAGCGATGCAAACTCTGCTGCGTTCAGCGAAGCCAACAGCAGTTCCTGCGGGATGCCCTCGGCCAGAATGCCGTCCACCGCCTTGCGCACAGCGGCAGCAAACTTGCGGGCGCTCTCCTCGGTGGCACCGCGCAGCACCAGTTCCAGCACCGGCTGCAGGGTGCTGTCGTCAAAGCCAATGTCAATATCTGCGCCCAGCTTTTCGGCCAGCAGCGCCGCCTTCAGCGGAGAGTTATTGGTGCCAAGCAGGGCATCCAGCAGGATCTCCACGCCCAGCTGCCGCTCCCGGTCTGCAAAGGCACCGGTGTACCATGCCAGAGCACACTGCACCTCGTCCGGCTCCGGGTTTTCGGTATAGTAGGGCAGTTCCACGCAGGCACCCGCCTGCTCGTGCTGCACGGTCAGCTGCGGACGGCTGGTGCCCTTGGGCATTTTGGAGAGATAATCCCTGTCCAGCAGTTCCAGCTTTTCAGCCATATCCATTTTGCCATAGAGGGTAATGCAGCAGTTGTCGGCGCTGTAGTGGCGGTGATATACCCGCTTATACTTTTCATAGGTCAGCGCCGGGATGCTGGCCGGGTCGCCGCCGGAAACAAAGCCGTAGGCCGTATCCGGGAACATGGCCCGTTCCAGTGCATTTTCCAACTGAGCATCCGGTGCAGCCAGAGCGCCCTGCATCTCGTTGTACACCACTCCGCTCACGGTGCCGTCGGCACTGCGGTGCCAGCCCTCCTGCTCAAACACGCTCTTGTCCACCATAGCCAGCGGGCAGAACACCGCGTTCAGGTAGACATCCATCAGGTTTTTGAAGTCGGTCTCATTGGGCGTAGCGAACGGGTAGACCGTCTTATCCGGGAAGGTCATCGCATTCAGGAAAGATGCCATGCTGCTTTTGAGCAGCTGCAAGAACGGCGAGGTCACCGGGTATTTTTCGCTGCCTGCCAGCACCGAGTGCTCCAGAATGTGGAACACGCCGGTGTCATCGGATGGGAAGGTGCCAAAGCCGATGCCAAACGCCTTGTTGGTATCCTCATTTTCCACCAGCAGCACCGTGGCACCGCTCACATCGTGGGTAAGCACGGTCAGGGTTCCGTGCTGTTCAGGGCAGTCCTCGGTACGCACGAGGGTATAACCGGGAAATCGTTCCATTTCGTTTTCTCCTTTGCGGTTTTGAAATCATTGCCTCTATTGTATCATTCGCCGCTCAAAAAGACAATTACCGGTTTGTTAATAATAACCAGAAGGGCGATTTTCAACCATTTGCTTCCCGTGCAGAGCGTTTTCGCGTAGATTGAGTTTAATGCCTTTTGCAAAAGGCATTGCCGCCGAGTACGTTCTCTTTTGGTTGCAAAAGAGAACCAGAAAGGACGGCGGTGCCCGCAGGGCATGAAAGCCCCAGTGGGGCTTTTAAGCCGCAGACCGGTTTGCGCAGCAAATGCTGTGTGTTCAGCACAGCAAGGTCACAGCGATTTCAACGCGCTGGATCCATGAAAAAGGGGCTGCTCGCCCCTTTTAGACCCCAAAGCTGTTAGGCTCCATACAAAAAATCCAAATCGCTGCGCTAAAGGATTTTTTGTGTTCCGCCGATTTCGAGTCGCTTACGCGACGAGCTGTACGGGTAAGTTTGTGCTTTATCTGCTGCGCGGCTGACAGCGGCAATATGCCGTTTGCCATTGCGCCCTTCCCGTGAAAAAGGAAACAAGCCGGCCCCGCAGGGCTGGCTTGTTTGCAAAATTATAAAATAATATTTCCTCTGATATTGCCAAAGCGAAAGCATCGGCAATTTTAAATCGTATTTTTTACACCTGTTTTGCGCCCTCAGTCCGGCAGGACACCCGGAACAGCACAAAGCCCACTGCAAACAGCAGCGCCAGCATCCCAATGCCCACATTGGCGCTGCCGGTCAGCTGGCTGCCCACGCTCACGATCATGGTGCCAAGGAAGGACGCGCCCTTGCCGCAGATGTCGAACAGGCCAAAGTATTCGCCGGATTTTTCAGCCGGGATGATCTTGGCAAAGTGGCTGCGGCTCAGTGCCTGCACGCCGCCCTGGAACATGCCCACCAGCACGGCCAGTACCCAGAACTGCCACTGGCTGGTCAGGAAGAAGGCGAACACCGCAATGCCGGTGTAGGCCGCGATGCAGACCGGGATAAGCTGGCTGGACGGGTATTTTGCACTCAGCCGACCAAAGATCAGCGCCGAAGGGAAGGCTACGATCTGCGTTACCAGCAGGGCCAGCAAAAGGCCGGTGGTCTCCAGCCCCAGTGCCGTGCCGTAGGCGGTGGCCATATCGATGATGGTATACACGCCGTCGATGTAGCAGAAGAAGGCCAGCAGGAACCAGAACACCTGCTTATCCTCGCGCAGATGCTTGAGGGTGTGGCCGATGCGCACAAAGCTCTGCCGGATGGCGTGCTGCTCTACCTCCACATAGTTGATCTGCTTATAGCTCCGCAGCAGCGGCAGGGTGGTGCCCAGCCACCACACAGCGGTGATGAGCAGCGCCACGGAAAGGGCGGTCATCTGGCTCAGGCCGATGGCCCCGCTGCCCAGCACCAGCGCCAGACACACCACAAAGGGCACGCAGCTGCCAATGTAGCCCCATGCATAGCCCTGCGAAGACACAACATCCATGCGTTCCGGGGTGGTCACATCGCCCAGCATGGAATCGTAGAACACCAGACTGCCCGAAAAGCCGATCTTTGCAAGGATGAAGATGATCAGGAACGGCAGCCATGTAGTGGCAAGGCCCATAGCACAGCAGTCTGCCACGCCCACGAACAGGCAGAGCATGAAGATGGGCTTTTTAAAGCCTCTGGTATCGGCCAGCGTGCCCAAAATCGGCCCCAGCACTGCCGTGATCACCGTGACCACCGAGCTTGCATAGCCCCAGTAGGCCAGATAGTTCACCGGACTCAATCCCCCGGCCTCGGCCAGCGCATTAAAGAAAATGGGCACCAGTGTGGCGATCATCAGCACAAAGGCCGAGTTGCCCACATCGTACAGGATCCACGCGCGCTCCAGCGGTGTCACCTTGAATTTTTCATGTTTCATCTTGTTTCCTCTCGCACCGCCGGGCGGTGCCCCCTCTTTTTAGATTTCACCATTTAAAATGGCCGCCGCTCACGCTCTGGCCATCTTCAGCGGAAATTTTATTTTTATCTTCGTGTTTGTCGCGCTCTGCGGAGCGCTCCAAACACATTTTCACCAAAAGGGTCGTAGCGGGAAACAGCATCTTTCCCTGCTGGGCTGCATCAACTTGCTCAGAACTCCCCAAATGTATGGTCGTAGGCCTTATCCAGCGGCTCATCGGTATCCAGCTTTGCCACAAATTCCAGGATCAGCGTTTCTGCCAGCGGAAGCGCCTGCGCATACAGTTCTTCCAGCCGCTTGCCGCTCTCCACGCACTTCGGGTTCGGCTGCGGATCTGCCACAAGTCCGTGCAGCATGTCGTATTTGCCCACCACCTTCATGCCTGTCAGCACCACCCAGCGCTTGACAGGATTGGACGCCTGCAGCAGCCTGTGCACTGAGATCATGCCCTTGAGCGAGTCCAGCGCCACCTGCTCCGAGATGCCCTCGTAAAAGGGCGCGATCGCCTTTGCATTCTGTTCCGACGGGTGGATATGGCTGGCTGTGAAAAACTTCAGCGGGTCGTATCCGTCCCGGCGCAGCAGCATGTTGTCAAACTCGGTCTCGATCTCGCAGTGGGTCACGCCGCTTTCCCGGGTGAACTGCTCCACATACGGGTGGCAGGTGCTGTCCAGCGCAAAGTGGCACACAAAGCCCAGCGCATATGCCAGCACAACATCCCGGTCTGCCTCGCAGTGCACCACCCTGCGCGCCCGGTCAAAAAAGGCCCGTCCCGGCTCCTCGTGCATGGCATTGCCCAGTGCACCCACCGGGTTGGACTTGGCAGCATGGTAATAAAACAGCAGGTCCGGCCCGTGCAGGCCGATATCATAAAGCTCACGGTTCTGTTCCAGCTGAGCACGCAGTTCATCCGGCAGATGTTCCAGCACATTGGTGCCAAAGCGGCGGTGCGCATAAGTTGACGGCATGGCAGATTCCTCTCTTTCTCTCCGACAGGGTGCACAAAACGTCCCCCGGTTTTTGCGTTCTGTTTCAGTATAGCAGAAAGTTTCCCGACCTTCTACCCTTTTACGTCTGATTTTGGTAAAAAATTTGAATTATTTTGTGTTTTCGGCCAGTGGGCAGGCCGCGCAGCAAAAAAGGCACAGCCATCTGCAGACAGCTGTGCCTTCTCCCTTAAAATTCAGACTTTTTCGTAGCCCTGCGGCATCTCGTTCTTCCGGTTGCGGTCCATCAGGGTGCGCAGCGCGTCGCTGGCGCTCATGCCCTCCTTCACGATGGCGTTCACCGTCTGCACAATGGGCATTTCCACATTGTACTTTGCTGCCAGCTCCATAGCGGCAGGCAGTGCATTGATGCCCTCCACCACCATGCCGACCTCCTTCACGGCCTGCTCCGGGCTTTTGCCCTTGCCGATCAGAATGCCCGCACGATTGTTGCGGCTGTGCATACTGGTCGCCGTCACGATCAGGTCGCCGATACCGGCCAGACCCGCAAAGGTGTGGATGTTGCAGCCCATGGCCACGCCCAGCCGGGCGATCTCGGCAATGCCGCGGGTGATGAGGGCTGCGCGGGCGTTATCGCCGTAGCCAAGGCCGGTGGAGATGCCAACACCCAGCGCAATCACATTCTTCAGCGCGCCGCTCAGCTCCACGCCCTTGATGTCGGCGTTGGTGTACACACGCATACAGGTGTTGCTGAACACATCCTGCACATACTCGGCAGCGGCTTCATCCGGGCAGGCCGAAACGATGGTGGTGGGCAGATCCAGCGCCACCTCTTCGGCGTGGGTGGGACCGGAGAGCGCTACCAGCTTTACCCCTTTGGGGCCGCCCTCACGGTTCAGCTCGTCGGCGATGACTTCGGTCATGGTATATAAGGTGTCCGGCTCCATGCCCTTTGCAACGTCCACAAGGATCTGGCCGTCCGGGATGTAAGGCCGGGCCTTTGCCGTGGTGGAGCGCACAAATACCGACGGCACTGCAAACAGCAGCACATCCTTGCCGGTGCACACTTCCTCAATGCTCTTGGTAAACTGCAGCTCTTCCGGGATCTTCATGCCCGGCAGATTGGGGTGCACCCGCGTAGCGGAAAGGTTCTCCACCTCAGCCGGAAGCGCCGACCACACCTGCACATCATTGCCGCTGACACACAGCATCCGTGCCAGAGCCATGCCCCAGGTACCTGCACCCAGAACGCCAATTTTTTTCTTCGTCACGTTCGTGTCCTCCGTGTCTGCACCGCGCAAAGGGCACTGCGCCCTCTGCGGTGAATTTGCGCCTGTGCCGGGCCAAGCCCGGTGCGCGTTGTTATGTTCATTGTACACGAAAGCCGGTGCGCCGTCAACCGCTTGCCGCATTGCACAAAGTTTTCCAGATGGGTCGTCCGTTTTTGTACACATCACGCGTTTTGAGCAAACCGTTTGCACTCCATCCGGATTCATGCTATAGTATTCTGGTAGGTTTTGTAGGAATTTTAGAAAAAGCCCTTGACTTCAAGCGCACTCCAAGCCTTATAATACCTTTGTTCTTACGATTTACAAAGTATTTGAATACCGTTCTGAGGGAACATTTTTCATGTTTGAAGCATTTCTTTCCAACCGTACGGTCAGCGTGCTGGCGGAGGCCCTGCCCCGTATCCTTACGGCAGGCCTCACCATGACCATCCCGCTCACGCTGGTCTCCTTCTTTTTTGCCATGATCATTGCCGTGGCCGTTGCGCTGGTGCAGTACGCCAATGTGCCGGTGCTGCGGCAGATCGCACGGTTCTACATCTGGGTCATCCGCGGCACGCCGCTGCTGGTGCAGCTGTTCATCATCTTTTATGGTCTGCCCAGCGTGGGCATCATGCTGGACGCTTTCCCTGCTGCGGTCATCGCCTTTGCCTTCAACGAGGGTGCCTACTGTGCCGAGACCATGCGCGGCGCACTGGAAAGCGTGCCGCAGGGCCAGCTGGAAGCCGGTTACTGCGTGGGCATGAGCTGGTGGCAGATCATGCGCCGCATCGTGCTGCCGCAGGCCCTGCGCACCGCAGTGCCCGCCCTCTCCAACTCGCTCATCGGCATGATCAAGGACACCTCGCTGGCGTCCAATATCACAGTAGCCGAGCTGTTCATGGCCGGTCAGCGCGTGGCCGCCCGCACCTACATCTTCCTGCCCATCTACTGTGAGGTGGCCGTGGTGTATCTGCTGTTCTGCACGGTCATTACCAAGCTGCAGGCACTGCTGGAGCGTCGGCTCAACGCCCACGGCTTCCAGTAAGAAAGGAGTGTGGCAACCATGTCCATGTTAGAGATCAAAAACGTCCACAAATCCTTTTTCACCTACACAAAGCCCCGCCTGCAGGCAGGCATCTTCCACCGGCCCGGTGCACGCAAAGTGACCAGCGAGCTGCAGGTGCTGTGCGGCGTGGACCTGACCGTGGAAAAGGGCGATGTAGTGGCCATCCTCGGCCCCTCCGGCTCCGGCAAGACCACCCTGCTGCGCTGTCTGAACTTTCTGGAGACTGCCGACGCAGGCCAGCTCACCTTTGACGGTGAGACGTTCGACCTTGCCCAGGCCAGCCGCGCCGACATTGCCCGGCTGCGCAAAAAGACGGCCTTTGTGTTCCAGAGCTACAATCTGTTCCGCAACAAGACTGCCTTGCAGAACGTGACCGAGGGCCTCATCATTGCCCGCAAAATGCCCAAAGAGCAGGCGGATGCCGTTGGCATGAAGATGCTGGAAAAGGTGGGCCTTGCCGACCGAGCCGACTACTATCCGCGCCAGCTTTCCGGCGGCCAGCAGCAGCGCGTGGCCATTGCCCGTGCGCTGGCCTCCGACCCGGAGATCATCTATTTTGACGAGCCGACTTCGGCCCTTGACCCGGAGCTGACTGGCGAAGTGCTGGCCGTGATGCGGCAGCTGGCCGAAGAGGGCATGACCATGCTGGTGGTCACCCACGAGATGGGCTTTGCCCGCAATGTTTCCTCCAAGACCGTTTTCATGGAGAACGGCGTGGTAGTGGAGCAGGCTCCCTCGCATGAGTTTTTCGCCAACCCCAAAGAGGAGCGCACCCGCGAATTTTTGCGGAAGATCGCTCACACCGAGTGAGGTTACCATTTAGAATGGCCTCCGCTTCGCTCTGGCCATAATCAGCGGGATTTTGTTTTTATTTCGTGTTTGTCGCGGCCTGCGGGCCGCTCCAAACACATTTTCACCAAAAGGGTCGTAATGGACAGCTGCATCTGTCCCAGCAGGACGGCGGGAAGTTTCTCTGAGGACCGTCCGCTGGGGTGGGACCCTGTTGCCGAAGGCAATAGGGCGGGCGATGGAATGGCCCGATTCGTGTCCGAAGAGAAAGCTGCCCGCTGCCCTGCATCCACTATTATCGAAAGGATATACAATCTATGAAACGCAGAACCTTTATTTCTCTTATGAGCGTTATGGCCGCTGCCGGCGTGCTGACTCTGTCCGGCTGCTCCAATTCTTCCGGCAGCACCGCTGCTTCCGGCACGGCCGCCTCTGTGGCTCCTGCTGCCGGCGACCAGCTGTCCAACATCCAGTCCAGCGGCAAGCTGATCGTCGCCTTGGAAGGCGCATGGCAGCCCTGGAGCTACCACGACGAATCCGATACTCTGGTTGGCTACGATGTGGAAGTCTCCCGCGCCATTGCCGAAAAGCTGGGCGTGGAGCCGGAGTACGTGGAAAGCGACTGGGACAGCCTGTTTGCCGGTCTGGACGCAGGCCGCTACGACATCGTGTGCAACGGCGTGGAAGTGACCGACGAGCGCGCCAAGACCTATGATTTCACCGAGCCCTACGGCTACATCCACACCGCCCTTGCCGTCCGCAAGGATAACGACGAGATCACCAGCTTTGAGGACCTGAAGGGCAAGACCACCGCCAACAGCCTTGCTTCCACCTACATGGAACTGGCCGAGAGCTATGGTGCCACCGTGCAGGGCATCGACACGCTGGAAGAGACCATCCAGCTGCTCACCGCCGGCCGCATCGACGCCACCCTGAACGCCAACGTCTCCTTCTACGACTACCTGAACGTCCATCCGGACGCCGACTTCAAGCTGGTCGCACAGACCGAAGATGCTTCTCACGTTGCGATCCCTATCGTCAAGAGCGAAGACTCTTCCTTCCTCGACGCCCTCAACAGCGCCATCGACGAGCTGCGCGCTGACGGCACCCTCAAGGAGCTGGGCGAGAAGTATTTCGGTCAGGATATTTCTTCCGAGAATTAACTTTTTGTTTTGATCGTCAGCAACGCATCGGAAGTGCATC
>OLWX01000563.1_pt1 | contig 22135 bp, 12 predicted proteins | sample 1673541 | NCBI WGS metagenome assembly OLWX01 (sample SAMEA103958114, study PRJEB25191) | human gut metagenome | reverse complement strand
TGGGGTCTAGGGGCAAAGCCCCTAGCGGAGTATGAGGCAGAGCCTCATTCGGCGCTAGCCGACAAGGTGCAGATTTAATGAAAAATAGCATATAGAAGTCAGATATTAGATGAAAGTGATATCGGAGAATTAAATCTGCACCGCTTTTCTATCCCATAGCAAAACGTAGATACGCAAAGAGCGGAGCGATTTTGCGGCGGAATAAACTATCAATAAAAATTGTAGGGGCTGGCGCCCTCGACAGCCCGCTCGAAGGAGCGAGGTTTGAATTATCAAGAGCTCATGTAGAAAACATTATGTGGATAACACAAATGAGATTGCAGACGAAATGTCGGAGGGTCGGGACGTCGGGGGCGCCGTCCCCTACAAGCGTGATAGGATAGTTTTTTGTTCTGTCCTACAATGGTTGTAATCGTGGACTTGTTTCTTCGACGGGCGAACGATGTTCGCCCCTACAGACTTGTTGCCGTAATTTTGTCCGATATATATATTCAATTTTCAAGTTGCGTTCGGGGTGTGACATTGGGTATTATGCCCTTGGTTGCGTATACACAAAATCCACAACGCACACCCACGCTTTGACACAAGTACTCTACAGCCTGTTCCAGAATCTCTTATCGTATTCACTAAGTCGCAGGGCTTGTACGTGCCCGCAAGTATCAAAACGCTTTCTACTTATACACGAAAAAGGGGTATTTTGTTGCATAAAAAATGCAACAATTGCAGAAATGTTACCAAATTAAAATATAAATCATTTGTTTACACAAATCATATGTGCAAAATTTGTGCATAATTAATGCAAGGGGCGTTATCACCCAAAAAAACAGGAACGAACAAAGTCCGTCCCTGTCTGCGTTTCAATTATGTAAGCGATATAAGATCATATCTCGCTGTCATTATAGCACTCGAACACCTTTTCAGCATGAGCCTTGTCAGCGTCGCTCTGCCTTGTGATAAGGCTAACGATAGGTACAAGAACAAGTCCGAAAAGCATTGCAAATGCTCCTGCGTTGATAGGCGAGGCAAGGTTTATGCCCCAAAGTGTTCCTGTGTGACCTGCAAGGGTGTAGTATGCCATGTGTATCACTGTTATGCCTACTCCTGCGATAAAGCTTGCCATGCAAGCCGCCTTTGTTACGCCCTTCCAGAAAAGTCCGTACATAAACGGTGCAAGAAATGCTCCTGCAAGTGCGCCCCATGAGATAGACATGAGAGTTGAAATTACTGTCTGTGGATTTTCAAGGGTGATTATTGCAAGCACAACTGAGATGATAAGAAATACGGCAATGAAAATTCTCATTGTGATAAGCTGTTTTTTCTCGTCCATTTTTTCTTTCATTATAGGCTTGATAAGGTCGATAGTCAAAGTGGAGCTTGATGTAAGCACAAGCGATGAAAGTGTTGACATTGAAGCAGAAAGCACAAGAACGATAACAAGTCCGAAAAGCAGTGAAGGAAGCTTTTCCATCATAGTCGGAACTATTCCGTCAAAGCCGCCCTCAGGAAGTCCGTCAGCGCTCTTGACAAAAAGTCTGCCGAAGCCACCAAGGAAGTAACAGCCGCCTGCTACCACTACTGCAAAAAATGTTGATACTATAGTTCCTGTTTTGATAGCCTTGTCGTCTTTTATTGCATAGAATTTCTGCACCATTTGCGGAAGTCCCCATGTGCCAAGAGAGGTAAGAATAACAACGCCTGCAAGGTTTATAGGGTCAGGGCCGAATAGTGACGAATATGCACCCTTGTCGCCATTTGCGTCAGAAATATCACCAAGCAGGTCAAGAGAATTTCCAAGGCCGCCGTTTTCGCCAAGCACTGCAAGAACTACCGCCGCAATGCCTACAAGCATTACTATTCCCTGAATAAAATCGTTCAGTGCTGTAGCCTTGTAGCCACCCATGATAACATACACCGCAGTGAAAACTGCCATGCCGATTATACAATATTTATAAGGAATGCCAAAGCCCTTCTCAAAAAGTCTTGACAAGCCGTTGTAGACCGAAGCCGTATAAGGGATAAGGAATACGAACACGATAAGTGCCGAAACTATCTTCAAAGGCTTGCTGTTGTATCTCTTTTCAAAATACTCAGGCATGGTCTTTGCCTCAAGGTGCTTTGACATTATCCTTGTACGTCTGCCCAAAACTTTCCATGCAAGCCATGAGCCTATGACGGCGTTTCCAATTCCTACCCATGTGGAAGCCACACCGTAATTCCAGCCGAATTTTCCTGCATAGCCTACAAAAATTACTGCCGAGAAGTATGAAGTTCCATATGCGAAGGCTGTGAACCATGCTCCAAGACCTCTTCCTCCCAGTACAAAATCATTGACGCTTGCCGATTTTCTGCGGTAATAAACACCTATGCCTATCATAAGTGCAAGGTATAATACCAATACTATCCACCTTGCTGTCAATCCAATACACTCCTTTTACTTCATGTGTCGCTTTAAAGCTTTTATGCTTTTGCGTTTTTACTTGCTAAAGTACAATGATACTATTATAGTACAAAGCGGAGTATTTGTCAATACGGACAGGCATAAAAAAAGCCACCGCAAAGGGAGATTTTGCGACAGCTTTTTTGGTGAAAATCACGAAGTTTACCTGTGTAAAACATCATCGTTCATCGTGACGGTCGCTTTCGCCTGCGGTGATACAAAGGCACATTGTCACAACGCCCACAAAACCGCCTACCAGCGTTCCTGCAAAAAATTCAAGCATAAAAACACCTCCTGCGGATAGTGTGGGCATTTAGCGAAAATGTTATGCAGATAAAGTGGGCAGGGTATAGAAAACTTATTTCAGTATGCGATATTTACAGTCATAGCCATCACAGCGAGAAAAGCGATATTTGCGGCTGTGAAATATGCGAAATATCTGCCTTTGATATGGGGGTGGCTGCGGCATATCTGCTTGTAGGATATAAGGCTTGCCATGGAGGCGATAAGAGTGCCAAGGCCGCCTATGTTCGTTCCTATTATAAGTGCGTTCAGCTTGTTGGTGAAGCCTGAAAGGAGTATAGCGCATGGAACGTTGCTTATTATCTGACTTGCGGCAACGGCAATAAAAAGCTCGTGACCGTTTATTATGCTGCTGAGTACACTGCGGAAAATCTCTACTCTGCCCATATTTCCGATAAAGATGAAAAATCCGCAGAATGTAAGAAGCAGTGAGTAATCAACTGTTTTAAGAACGTTTCTGTCAGCAATGGCAGAGAAAGCAAGTGCGCAGAGGGCTGTTATCTGCCATGGGATAAGCCTTGCAACTGTAAGCAGGCAAAGGACAAAAAGCAGGATGTATCCTGAAAGCTTTGTCTTGTCTTTAGTCGAATATGTATCGAAGTTTTCAGCAGTTATATCTGTCTTGACAGACAGCTTTCCTGACTTTTTACACACTGCAAGCGTCCAAAGAAAAAGCATCGCTCCTGCCACAATAGTAAAGGGAAGCATTAGTACAAGAAAATCTTCCAGCTTCATATCTGATACACCAAAAAGGTATAGATTCTGAGGATTGCCTATAGGCGTGAGCATACTGCCAAGATTTGCGGCAATGGTCTGCAGAACGACAATGGGTATGAGAAGCTTGTTGCCTGCTTCACCGAGAGTTGAGAGGGCGGTGAGAGTGAGGGGAACAAAGGTCAGAAGTGAAACGTCATTTGTTATGAACATACTTGAAAAGAAGCAAAGCCCCACAAGCACTATGGAAAGCTGAAATGCGGTATTGACTTTGCTTATGATGAATTTTGCACTGCGTTCAAAGATGCCAAGACCTTTGCAGCCCTCGGTCACTGTCATAAGAGAGAACAGAAGTCCAAGTGTTCGGAAGTCGATATAACTTGCATATGCTTTGTCAGGTGTGACGAAAAATGCAGATATAACGGCTAAGAGCATTGCCACTATCAGGACGGTTTCTTTTTTAGCAAAGGCGATCGCTTTGTTTATGTTTTTCATTTTATCATTTCCTGTCGTTTATTCATATGATAAAATTATATCATGAAAATGATATTATTACAAGATTTTGAGCTGCTTTAAGAAAAAAACTTGACAAGTTTAAATAACCATGTTATAATAACATTGTTATTATAACATGGTTATTTTCAGGCAGGTGCAAAATGAGAACGGAAACAGCAGGAGTTACAGAAACTCTTATAGAGAGTGCAAAAAAAGAATTTCTTGAACACGGCTTTCAAAATGCAAATCTTCGCAGGATCTCTTCTGAGAGCGGAGTAAGTACGGGGTCTATATATACACGCTTTGGGGACAAGGCTGGACTTTTTTCGGCGGTGGTAAAGCCGGCTGCAGACGGACTTATGGAGTTGTATCTTGAAAGCATAACCGCTGCAAGGGAGAGCGGCGACCCTGCGGAGGCGACAAGTCAGGGCAATGAGGGAACTGAGCTTGTGCTGAAATATATTTATGAAAACTTTGACGTTTTCAAGCTTATCTTCTGCCACTCGGCAGGAACGGAGTATGAGTATTATTTTGACGAGCTTGTTGAGATAGAGGAAAAGTATTACAGGGAGTTTGTAAAGCAGTTTTCAAGGCGTGAAAACATGGTGAGCGACTTCTTTATACACGTTATCTGCCGAACAGGCTGGTCTTATATTTACGAGGTGGTCTCTCATGATCTTTCTTATGATGAGGCGCAGATCTTTATGAAAAGCATAAGAGAGTTCTGCTTCGCAGGCTGGGGGAAAGTTCTGGGGCAGAATTATTAGGATCTGGGCTTGTAGGGTCTTGGTGTTGTTCGGGTTTTTAGTAGAACTTTGAGCAGGGAGCGGGACTTCGCATTTCTGCAAAGCAGAAATTGCGCCGCTCCCTTACAGAAAAGATGTCAAAATCATTTGACTTTTTTAACATTTTCAGCAACCCCTTATAGGGTGTTGCTTTTTAAATAACAACAGGTTAGTAAAACCTAACTTTATAAACAAACAGGAGGTATTGTTGTGAAAAAGAAAGAGAAAAAGAAAAGTTCCTTTGCAGTTCTTATGCACTATGCAGGCGGACATAAGTATTATTCCTACGCTTCTGCTGTTCTTGCTGTAATAAGTGCATGGATAGCACTGATACCGTTTTATGATGTTTGGCGCATCATAAAAGAGATACTCAGGGTAAGACCTGATTTTTCAAAGGCGGAGAACATAAGCCGATACGGCTGGGAGGCTGTGGGCTTTGCACTTCTTGGAATGGTTATATATATCGCTGCGCTAATGTGTTCTCACAAGGCAGCGTTCAGGGTGCAGGCTAACATGAGAGTGAGCATGATGAAGCATATTATGAAGCTTCCGCTTGGTTATGTTGAAGCTGAGGGAACAGGAAAGATAAGAAAGATAGTTATGGATTCAAGTGCGTCAACGGAAACCTATCTTGCCCACAATTTTCCCGACAAGGCTGTTTCAATGGCGACCCCTGTGGGTCTGCTTGTTATGATGTTCATATTCGACTGGCGGCTTGGACTTATTAGCCTTATCCCTGCGTTCATCGCATTTGTGCTTATGGGCACGCTTATGATGGGTCCTAAAATGGCGGAGGATATGAAGCAGTATCAGAATGCACTTGAAAAAATGTCCTCTGAGGCGGTGGAGTATGTTCGTGGAATACCTGTTGTAAAAACCTTTGGTCAGACGATATTTTCTTTCAAGCGTTTCAAGCTTGCTATTGACGAATATGAAAAGTGGACTCTTGGATACACAAAGAACATGATGCTTCCTATGATATGCTTCACCACTGCGGCAAACGGCATTTTTGCGGCGCTTATAATTGCGGCTTTCAAACTCACTTCCCATGGAGTTACGGACGAGTTTGTTCTTAATCTTTTCTTTTATGTGATAATAACTTCTATTCTTACTGTAACACTTATGAAGATAGCATATGCAGGAGAGTCACAGATGTTGGTGGACGACGCTGTGAACAGAATGTATTCTATTCTTGAAACTGAGCCGCTTGCTGAGACAAAGAGCGGTGAAACTCCAAAGGACTCATCTATCCAGCTTGACAATGCGGTGTTTGCTTATGACAATGCAGAGAGCAACGCTGTTGACGGAATAACGATGAACATAAAGGCAGGAGAGCATATTGCGGTAGTAGGTCCCTCAGGGGGAGGAAAGACCACCCTTTGTTCGCTTATCGCACGTTTCTGGGACGTAAAGAGCGGCTCTATAAAGATAGGAGGGGCAGACGTGAGAAACATTCCGTCAGAGGAGCTTATGAAGTATGTTTCATATGTTTTCCAGGACAGCAAGCTTCTTAAAATGAGTATTCTCGACAACGTGCGAATGGGCAGACCTGACGCCACGGACGATGCGGTTATGCAGGCGCTTCGTGACGCACAGTGCATGGATATAATCGAGAAGTTCCCTGAGGGTGTTGATACTATGATAGGCTCAAAGGGCATATACGTTTCGGGGGGCGAGTGTCAGAGGCTTTCTATTGCAAGGGCGTTTTTGAAAAATGCGCCTGTGCTTATACTTGACGAGGCGACGGCTTTTGCCGACCCTGACAACGAGAGGTCTGTTCAGCAGGCTTTTGAGAGGCTTTCAAAAGACAAGACAGTTATAATGATAGCACACAGGCTTTCAACGGTAACAAATGCAGACCGCATTTACGTTCTTTCTGAGGGCAGGATAGCAGAGAGCGGAAAGCATGAGGAGCTTATAGAGCAGGGCGGGATCTACAGCCGTATGTGGAACGAATACAACAGGTCTGTAAGCTGGCAGGTCAGAAAGGCAGGGGTTTGATTTTGAGCTTCACGGAAAAATTAAAACACAAATATGCCCTTTCAGACAAGGGTGCAAAAGGCATGATAAGGGCGTTTATTGCTGTTACGCTTGCTAACCTTGTGCTTATGCTCCCTGTGGGGCTTTTATATGTGCTTTCCTCATATCTTCTTGAGGGAAAGCTTCCAAGAGATAAGCTCTGGCTTTTTATCGGGGCGATAGTGGGAGTGCTTTTGCTTATTGCCCTTACAACGCTGTTTCAGTATAAGTCCACGTTTTACTCTACATATGTTGAAAGCGGTGCAAGACGAAGGACGCTTGCGGAAAAGCTCAGGAAGATACCCCTTTCATACTTTGGCAAGAAAGATCTTGCCGACCTTACGAACACTATCATGACGGACTGTGCAATGATAGAAACAGGCTCTTCGCATTGGATACCTGAGCTTGTGGGCGGTATCGCCTCCACTACTATCATTGTTATAAGCTTGTTTTTCTTTGACTGGAGAATGGCTCTTGCTTCAGTTTGGGTAATGCCGGTAGCATTTATGATAGTTATTTCTTCAAAGAAGGTTATGTCAAGGATACACGAAAAGACGATGAAATATCGTATAGATTGCATTGACGGCATTCAGGAGGGGCTTGAAACTCTCCGTGACCTGCGTTCATACAACATGACAGAGAAATACTCTGAGGGGCTTGAAAAGAAGATAAAGGCTGTGGAAAAGCACGCTATCGTGGCGGAGTTTGCAAATGCGGTGTTCGTATGCTCAGCGCAGATGATACTAAAGCTCGGTATTGGAACTGTGGCTGTTGTGGGAAGCTCGCTTCTTGTAAAGGGTGAGATAACGGTGCTGACGTTCTTTATGTTCCTGCTGGTGGTAACAAGAATGTATGAGCCGCTTCAGATAGCGCTTCAGAATTTGGCGGCTATAATAAGCCTTGACGCAAACTGCAATCGTATGGACGAGATACTTTCGCACGAGGAGCAGTCGGGCAGTGATAAGCTTGACAACAAGGGTTATGATATCACATTCGACCATGTTGCTTTCTCATACAAGAGTGAAGAACAGGTGCTCTCCGATGTAAGCTTCACTGCAAAGCAGGGGGAGATAACAGCGCTTATCGGTCCGTCTGGCGGAGGAAAGACCACTGTTGCAAGGCTTGCGGCAAGATTTTGGGATAATGACAAGGGCAAGATAACTGTTGGCGGAATGAATGTTGCAGACGTTGACCCTGAGAAGCTTTTGTCACTTTATTCTATCGTTTTCCAAGATGTAACGCTGTTTAACAACACTGTTATGGAGAATATCAGGATAGGCAGAAAGGACGCAACGGACGAGGAAGTTATGGCGGCGGCAAGGCTTGCACACTGCGAGGACTTTGTTGAGAAGATGCCTGACAAGTGGAACAGCATGATAGGCGAGAACGGCTCGGAGCTTTCGGGCGGTGAAAGACAGCGTATATCCATAGCGAGGGCATTTCTGAAGGACGCTCCTATCATTCTTATGGACGAGGCTACGGCTTCTCTGGACGTTGACAACGAGTCGCTTATACAGGAGTCTATTGCAAAGCTTATACAGAACAAGACTGTGCTTATAATAGCACACAGAATGAGAACTGTTGACGGTGTGGACAAGATAGTTGTGCTTAAAGACGGCAAGGTGGCTGAGACAGGCTCGCCTGAGGCGCTTAAAAAGACTAACGGTATCTACAAGCACATGGTTGAGATGCAGCTTTGCTCGGAGAAATGGAAATACTGATATGAATAGAAACCACCGCTGGGAGGAAATCTCTCGGCGGTGGTTTTGGTTTGTTTGCGTATTATTTTGCGGAGATGTTTCCGCTTTCTGATTTTTTGATAAGACCTGCGGTGAGAGCTTTTTTAAGGGTGTAGCTTATTACGCTCTCCGTTATGCCCACAGCTCTTGTGTAGCCGAATTTCTTGGCTGTTTCTCTTACGAGGTCGGCTTCTGAAAGGCTTATCTGCTGGCAAAGCACTTCTTTCACGGCGTTTATTATCTCCTCGGAGGGGATATCCTCCATGCTTCGCTTGTTGGTATCATCGCTTGTGCGATAGATAGAATAGCTTTCAGGGGATTGCCCCTCTTTCCAAAGGAAAACTCTGTTTTCATCGGCTGTGGCGAATGGTGAAACGCCTTGTGCGGCATCGGCAAAGATGCTTTCCACTCTTGAGCCGCTTCGTGTTATGCCCCATGCGGTGAAAACTTTTCTCATGAAAAGCTTCTCGCTTATTGGTGCTTCGACAGCGATCATCTTTTCGGCTGTTTCCCTTATTTTCTGCTTGTTTTCGGGCTTATAAAAGTCATCAGATGTACCCATTATGCCGATATCTGCGGTCACATAGGGCTGTGCAAAGGCTGATGTGAGGGCGGAAGCTTCTTCTTTTTCAAACTGCGATGTGGAATAGACGGCAGGCTTTGAGGGGGGAGCGGTTTCGGCTTCATGCTTTGGTGCGCTGTCAATGGCGGCTTTTATGTTTCCCAGAACTCGGTCCTTATCGTCAAACCAATCGAGCGTCCACACTCTCAGGATATTCCAGCCAAGACCGTTAAGCACGCTTGGCTGTAGGATAAATCTATCCTGTGCGGTTGAGCTGTGGAGAGTGTTTTCACCATCAAGGAGTATGCCCAAGAGATACTCGTTTTCGTTGTCATGGTCGATTATGCCGATATCAACTTTGAACTCGGAGCTTCCGATGTTGCATTTCACCCCATAGCCAAGCTCTTTTATGGCTTTTGCGATACACTCTGTTACAGTGCTGTCACTTGTGCTTTTTGTGGTGCTGTGGGCTGTTACGGCAAGCTTTCCACGCTCGGCAAACTCCAGGAAGCCTTTAAGTCCTGCAACGCCCTCGGAACGTGTTCTTGAAAGGTCTATCTGCTCAGGGCGGAGGACAGAGTAGACTATCATGGCTTTTCTTGCACGGGATATTGCTACATTAAGTCTTCGCCAGCCACCGTCACGGTTGAGAGGGCCGAAGTTCATTGAAACTTGTCCCTTTTCGTCAGGACCATAGCCGACGGAGAAGAGTATAACGTCACGCTCGTCGCCCTGAACGTTTTCAAGGTTTTTGATGAAGACCGGCTCTGGTGACTTTCTGTCAAGCTCTTCAAGTTCAGGGTGGTTTGCCCACTCTTCGCAGAGCATATCGTCAATGAGATTTTGCTGAACGGAGCTGAATGTTACAACACCTATGCTGTCATTGCGGAGCGTTTCGTCGCTCATGCGTCTTATTATCTCGTCAACAACGGCTCTTGCTTCCGCCTTGTTCTGCTTTGTTCTGCCCTTGTCATAGTGACCCTCGGGGTGGATAATGCTCACCTTTGAAATGAGGTCGTTATGGGACGGGAATGTGAGAAGCTTATTGTCATAGTATTTCATGTTGCTGTAGGCAATAAGGCTCTCGTGGCGTGAACGATAATGCCATTTGAGATACTGCTGCGGCATGGAGATAGCAAGGCAATCGTCAAGAAGGCTTTCAAGGTCTTCTTTTTCGCTGTTTTCTTCGTCTATCCGATTTGAGGAGAAGAAGTTTGTTGGTGGGAGCTGTTTAGGGTCGCCCACAATAACAACGTTCTCGCCCCTTGCGATAGTGCCTGCGGCTTCGGCTGTTGGCAGCTGTGAAGCCTCGTCAAAGATAACAAGGTCGAATTTCGGGAATGACGGGTCTATATACTGTGCAACTGATATTGGGCTCATGAGCATACAAGGGCAGAGTTTGCGGAGAAGATTTGGTATCTTATCGAAAAGGCTTCTAAGTGACATCATTCTGCCGTTGCTCTTTATGGCTCGTTTGAGTATGCCCATTTCAGAGGTGGAAGCGCAGGCTGAGCCTTGGGCTGGTATTTTTGCGGAAAGACGAGCCAAAAGCTCCTGTATAGTCAGGCGTGAGAATTTATCGAGAGTGTCTTTGAACTGTGTGATAAGGTCGTTTGCACTGTTACTGCTGAACTGGCTAAGACGTTTATCGCTGTTTATTATCATAAGTGCAAGCTGATAATTTAGCGTGCAGGAGAATGCTTTTTCTACGTTTTCGCTGTCAACATTGCCTGTGCGGTAGCTTTCGCTGACACCTGAAAGTCCGTTGTCTGAAAGCTCTTTGTCAACGCTGTTGAACTGGGCGGCATATCTAAGCTTATCGGCGTTTTCGGCATAGGTATTAAGCTTTTCTGCAGATAAGCCAAGCCAATCTGCACTTGCTTCTATGGCAGTCATGTTGGCTGAGAAGCTGTCCTCAAAGGCTGAAAGCTTTTCAAGAAACGAGGAGAGAGCCTGTCCTTCAGAAGTGCAGTTTGCTTTTCCGATAGTCTGAGCCATTTGTGCAGGGTCAGCACCCGTTTTCTGCTTAATGGTATTCATAATGCTGTCGGTTTTTGAAACGGCTTTTTCAAGGACATTCCAATCGGTCTGCTCGTTCATGTAAATACCTGTGAGAAGCGCTGTTACATCTGACGGCAGGCTTCGCAGGAAGTCTTTCTTTTCGCTTATGGTGCAAAGCTTATCGAGAATTTCACCAAGGTTTGCTTTTGTAACGGAAGCAGGGTCTTTGGCGTGGAGCTTTATTCCCTTTGTGAGCTTTCCAAGCTTCATGGCTTTTGGCAGGAACCAGCTTTGCTCTGCCTGCTTATAGAGCATTTTCGATTCTGACGCAGGAAGGTCAAAAATGCTTTTTTCAAAATGGCTGAGGATATCGGAGCAGAGAGCGGTATACTCTTTTCCTACGGCAAGAGTATCTTTGATCTTTTGCAGGGTGATATCATAGTGAGGTGCGCAGAGAAGTCCGTCAAGAAGTTCACCGTCAGCGGTGGAAGCTTTGTATATGTCAGAAAGCATTTTTACTGCTGTCTTGTCAAGGTCGCCGCTGTAGCTATAAGCCTGTGCGAGAGTTTGTGCGCACTGAGAGGAAGCGGTGGCTTTTTGGGCAAGGTCGGCGGCTTCAGTGTGGAACTTGTCACGCTGTTCCATAGAATATGATGTAATGCCGATATCTTTAAGTGGGAAGTCGGCAAAGTCGCCTGTTTCCGCTATGGCTATTGAATATCTATGCACAAGGTCGCTGAAGCGGTCGAGAGTTTCTTTTGCCAGGTTTGCGAAGATATCTTTTGAAACTGATATTTTGCCTTTTTCGGATATACTGCGCTCATAGGCTGATATAGCTTCATAAAGGGTCACACCACAGTTACGCTTTTCGTGAAGTGCGGTTATGGTATCGTTGAGCTGGGCTTTCTGAGCTTTGAGCCTTGCGGCTTCAGCTGAATACTCTTCGGGAGATTTTATTTTGCCCACTTCAAGGGCTTTGTCAAGCTCTGCAAGGACAGTGGTCTTGTTTGTTTTATTGGAGTGGAGTTCAAGGCAGAACGGGTCAAGCCCTAGGTTTGCAAGACGTTTCTGCACCACGTTGAGGGCTGCCATTTTTTCGGCAACGAACAGCACAGACTTATCATTATAGAGGGCGTTTGCTATCATATTTGTGATAGTCTGAGATTTTCCTGTTCCCGGAGGGCCGTGGAGGACAAAGCTTTGTCCGCTTCCTGCTGCGGCAATGGCGGCAAGCTGTGAGGAGTCTGCGCTCATTGGCACTGCCATGTTTTCAAGGTCAAGGTCGGAATCTATATTCTCAGGGGTTATGCTTATATCCTCGGGGGCATAGGTGAGAGAGCCAGCCATAAGGCTGGACACCACCTTGTTTTGGCTTATCTCCTCTGAGCGGTTGCGAAGGTCGTTCCACATTACGAACTGGCTGAACGAGAACAGACCGATAAAGGCATATTCCTCGATGTTCCAACGCTTTTTGCCCATGACAGCCTGACGGATAGTATTGAAAACAAGTGGCAGGTCTATGCCGTGTTCGTCAAGTGGGAGAGGGTCAAGACCTGTGATACTGATGCCATGGTCTTGGCGGAGATATTCAAGAAGTGTGACGTTTATCTGAGTTTCTTCCTGTCTGCTCCTTATTACATAGCCCTTATTGCGTGTGTTGCGGACGATATCTATAGGGATAAGCACCAAAGGGGCATAGCGTGGCTTTTCGGAAAGGTCGCTTTCATACCAGCGGAGAAGTCCCAGAGCGAGGAAAAGGGTGTTGCTGCCGTTTTCCTCCATGCTCACCTTTGCGGAGCGGTAGAGGCTTTTAAGGGCGGCGTCAAGGTCAGTTTCGCTGAGGAAAGTTCTTATGCGGTTGTTTTTGAACTCGTTCTCGGCGATATTTGTCACAAGGTCCTTTTCGTTCTCGATAGCGAATATTTTTGCGTCACGAGTGGAAACTGTCCACTCGGTAGGTATTTCCATGATACGGAAGTCACTTCCGCTTGCAAGCTCGTCCTCAAGCTTTCCAAGGTCTGCGGTCATAAGCTGCATGGTATTCTTTGTGACACGGAAGTTCAAAAGAGAATTTCGCAGGCTGAAATCAAGGAGCTTTCTTTCCCATATGCGCATTTTTGTGACGGGTTTATCGTTGCCCTCTGCCACTTTGCCAAGAAGCGAGCTGTTAAGCTCGGAGGGGGCGAGCATCTCTTTTGGCTTGTCGGATTCTTCTGCAAGCTGCATACCTGAATAGGTTTGCTCGGGACGCAGTGGGATAGGTCTTATGCCACTTCCACGGGTGCGGATAATGTCTATGACGCATTGAAATTCCATGTTGCTTATATGGTCTTTGCCGTGTTTCATGGCATGGTCGAAACGCTCGACATCGTGAACGTTGCTGTCAACAAAGTCTGTACACTCTACAAGGAGCATTTCTTCGGCATTTTCTGCAATGCGCTTTTCAATGGCAGAAACATCGTCAACGCAACAATCTGCGAAAGTTTCGTTTTCAAGCCAACAGCCGCAGAAAGCGTGACCTGTCATGAAAAACAGCAGAGGGTGAAGTCCCACCGCTTCAAGGCAGGCGGCATAAAGCACCGCAAGGTCAAGACAAGTGCCCATTTTTTGCTCCAAGACCTTATGCGGCAGGCGTATCCTCTGACCTATGACCTCATAGCTTGCAGGGGGATCGTTGTAGACTATTTTCTGCTGAACAAGGGCGGCAAAAATTGCTGCCATTTGAAGCTTCACGTTGTTTGGGTTGTTGGTCTGATAGCCTGTGAAAGAGGGGTCGCCTTTCCACTTTTTCAGGAACGTGGAAGCGTCATGAATAACTGGGGAGAGCGCAGGGTGATTTGGCGTAACAAATGCGGCTATCATCTCAGGCATTATGTTCAAACCGCTCCACTGATCGCAGGCGAGGAGCTCTATAGTGTTCTGATAGGTGAAGATATTTTCACCATTTTGAAGCACCTCAATGGTGATATTGCCCACCATTTTTTCTGTAAGAGAGAAAAGAAAATCTGTGTTGGTAGATATCCTCACGGGGGATATCTCGGCAGAACTTTTTGCGGGTATAGAGCCGATATGATATGTAAATTCCTTTGCAAACTCAGGCTCAAAGGTTATTTTAAGTCCGATATTCTCAAGGACTTCCTCTGAGTTGTTATTTACTACAAGGCTTCTTATGACAGGGACATAGTTTTGCTGCATGGCAAAGTTTATAGATGCGTTTATGTGTCCGCCGACAGTGACGATATTATCCACTTTTACCCCTCCGACAATAATTTTTTTAATAAGGAACACCGAACAAGGAGCGTGCGGTGCGGTCATATATACTCATTATAGCACAAATAAACACATTGTGCAATATTTTTCCTGAGGACATGATATGCTATATAAAAAGTAAACCCATTGTTCATAGTATCTTTATTGAATAGGTGGGAGGGTTGTGCTATAATACACTTTTAAATTCAATAGAAAATTTGGAAAGGTGAAAGCTATGGAAAGAATACTTGATTGGAACAAATATCTTGATACTGCGGCGAAAATGGTTTCTGAGGGAATCGTTATGCTCAAAAATAATAACAATGCTCTGCCGCTTGATACAGACAAAGAGGTGGCTGTTTTCGGACGCATACAGTTTCATTATTATAAAAGCGGAACAGGCTCGGGAGGAATGGTGAACGTTACTAAGGTAGTGAACATTCTGGACGGGCTTATTGATAATGGCGTAAAGGTCAATGAGAAACTTCTTGACACATACAGAAAATGGGACAAGGAAAACCCATTCGACTTAGGCGAGGGCTGGGGCGGAGAGCCTTGGTCGCAGAAAGAGATGCCACTTGACGAGGGGCTTGTCAAAGAAACTGCAAAAAGCTGTGAAACTGCCATTGTGATAATAGGCAGGACGGCAGGCGAGGAGCAGGACAACAGGCTGGAGGCAGGCTCTTATTTGCTAAGCGATGACGAGATAGCTATGCTCACGGTGGTGAGGGAGAACTTCAAGAAAGTTGTTTTGCTTCTCAACGTGGGAAATATCATCGATATGACCGACATAAACAGAATTGCCCCTGACGCTGTGCTTTATGTTTGGCAGGGGGGAATGACAGGCGGAAAGGGTACAGCAGACGTTTTGACAGGAAAGGTCAGCCCAAGCGGAAAGCTTCCTGACACTATCGCATACAAGGCGTCGGACTACCCTTCGGACGCTAATTTCGGCAGGGAGAAAAACAGGGATATTTACGCTGAGGATATTTATGTGGGATATCGCTATTTTGAGACTTTTGCTAAAGAAAAGGTGCTTTATCCGTTCGGGTTTGGTCTTTCATACACTGAATTTGAGATAAAGACGGAAAAGGCTGAGATAACAGAGGGGGCTTTGAAGCTTTCTGTATCGGTGAAAAATATCGGTTCTTACAAGGGCAAAGAGGTAATAGAGGTCTACTGCGAAGCTCCGCAGGGAAGGCTCGGCAAGGCGGTTAGAGTGCTTTGCGGCTTTGAAAAGACCAGGGAGCTTGTACCACAGGAAGAGCAGGCGGTTGAGATAGCAGTGGATATCGCAAAGCTTGCTTCTTATGACGATTCGGGTGTGACGGGCAACAAGTCATGCTATGTGCTTGAAGCAGGGGAATATAAATTCTATGTGGGCAGTGACGTGAGAAGTGCTGAATATGCTTGCAGTTTTGAGCAGGGTGAGGATCTGGTAACAGAAAGGCTCACTCAGGCGCTTGCTCCTGTGGAGAGTTTTGAGAGAATAAAGCCTGTTTGCGAGGGCGGAGCTTTCAGCATTGGCAGAGAGGCTGTGCCTTTATCAAAGATTGACGAAAGTGCAAGGCGTTTGGAGAAGCTTCCGAAAGAGATAGCATACACCGGTGACAAGGGGATAAAGCTTTGGGACGTTAAGAACGGCAAGAACACAATGGACGAATTTATTGCACAGCTTTCAGACTATGACCTTTCCTGCATTATAAGGGGCGAGGGCATGGGAAGCCCTAGGGTCACGGCTGGTACGGCTTCGGCGTTCGGGGGAGTGTCGGAAAATCTCAATGGCTTTGGAATACCTGCTGGCTGCTGTTCGGACGGTCCGTCGGGTATGAGACTTGACTGCGGCACAAAGGCTTTCAGCCTGCCGAACGGCACTATGATAGCTTCTTCGTTCAACAAGGAGCTTACAAGTGAGCTTTTCGCTTTTATGGGGCTTGAAATGGCGGCTAACAAGGTGGACTGTCTGCTTGGTCCTGGAATGAACATTCACAGACACCCTTTGAACGGCAGAAACTTCGAGTATTTCTCGGAAGATCCTTTTCTTACGGGCAAAATGGCGGCGGCTGAGTTAAAGGGCATGGCTGGTGCAGGGGTGACAGGTACGATAAAGCACTTCTGTGCGAACAATCGTGAGACAAACAGGCATTTTATCGACTCGGTGGTATCGGAAAGAGCACTCAGGGAGATATATCTAAAGGGCTTTGAGATAGCGGTAAAAGAGGGAGGAGCTTCCTCTGTTATGACCACATATGGCAGAGTAAACGGCTTGTGGACGGCAGGAAACTTTGACCTTAACACAGTGATACTTCGTGAGGAATGGGGCTTCAAGGGCTTCACCATGACGGACTGGTGGGCGAACATAAACGTTCGTGGAAAAGAGCCTGACAAGACGGATCTTGCAGCTATGGCCAGGGCGCAGAACGATGTTTACATGGTTTGTCCTGACGGAGAAAAGAATGACGATAACACGCTTGCTGCCCTTGAAAATGGCGGTATAGAGAGGTGTGAGCTTCAGAGAAATGCGGCGAACATATGCGGATTTCTTCTTCACACTAATGCTCTTAAGCGTGCGGAGGGTATAGGAGATACTGTCAAGGTGATAAACCGAGAGGACGAGGAGCAGGAGGACGACAAGCCTGTACAGTTTTATAAGGTAGACCGTGACATAACTCTTGACCTTAGTGATGTTGACACAAAGAAAGGCACTTCTTATAGCTTTGCTCTTGACCTGTCAAACTTCGGTATTTACAGGGTGATAGTTACGGCAAGTTCTACGCAGAGTGAGCTTGCACAGATACCTATGACGCTGTTCAGCATGGGAACTGCGGTGGGTACGTTCACGTTCAACGGCACTGATGGCAAGGCTGTTTCAATGGAAAAGGAAACGCCTATGTTCTCACGCTTCACAACTTTCAGGATATACTTTGCGCAGAATGGGCTTGACCTGCACAGTATCAGGTTTGAGCTGACGGACAATTAAGTCTGGCGTTATGTTTTGTGCAAGTGAATAAACAGTAAGATCGGTCAGTAGATCCCAAATGGGATTACTGACCGATCTTTTTGTGGTATTTGTGGGTGATTTGGGCATGAAAAAAGGACTATCAAACGATAGTCCTGAAATTGTATAATTGCTATCAAATTTGCATATTAGTTTATCACCGATATAGACCTGATTGCTTTCACAGAACTAGGTCCCAGTTTCTCAGCGGCATCGTACAGAAAAATGTACAGCATCAATAAATATAATGGAATAAACCTCGTTAAGAGGACGTTTCTGCCAGTCCTCTATCTGCGGAAGGAGGCGGTCTGTGATATCGGATACCATACTCCTCGAGCAGCATTCCGATGATGTTCTTTTTTCCTTCGCTCATTGGTTCTCTTTTTCTTCTTCCCATAAAAAATCAGCCTCCTGTGTTATTTTTATTATATCACAGTTGACTGACTTTTTACAGACTTTTCTTCAGAGGGTCTGTTTAAGTGGGAAATGAGATCACTTTATGAGTAAAAATATGTTCATTTGTAATAATACTTTATATTTGATTGTTTTTGCTTACTATTTTTTTATAAATATACACCTGTTTCTTCATCCCAATATCCAGTTACAGTATATGTTTTAGAAGACATAAAATTATTATTTTCAGCAGTAAGATAAACATTTATATGATCGCCATTATCATTTGCTCTCTTATATCGTGCAGAATCTCCTTGTTTTATAGAATATTCTGAACTTGCACTTCTACCATTTTTGTTTACTATCCAAAAATTTGTAATAGTATGTTGACCTTCACCAGATTTACTCATTTGTACTTTCCAACTATTAGAGTTATCACTTGTATTCCTGAATTCTGACTTAGGAGCTTGTGCATTATCTACACTACCCTGAATTCTAAAAGAAAAACCTATATTATTATCTTTATATGCTACAAATACACTTGGAATCATTAAAGTTGATACTGCAACAACTCACATACTAATGCTTATAACTTTCTTCTTTAAACTATTTTTCATTTTAAAAGCCTTCCAATTTATTACAAAAACATATTATTACTTACGCTGAAATCTACCATTGGAAACTGATATAACTGTATCGGACAAAAGCGAAATATCCTCTTTATTATGACTTGCAATGATTATAAGCTTGTTTTTTTTCTTTTGTTCTAACAGGATTCTTCTGACATCATTGACACCATCTTCATCCAGAGCGTTTGTAGGCTCATCCAAAAGGAGAATGTCAGGATCTTCAAATAATGCCTGAGCAATACTTAATCGTTGTTTCATTCCCAGTGAAAAAGTTTTTACTTTTTTCTTGCTGTCGGGGTCGAGTCCTACTGATTTTATTGCAGATTTTATCATATTATCATTAGCTGTATTTTTTATTTCTGAAAGCATTTTCAGGTTATCAAAAGCTGAAAAATTAGGCAAAAGGTCTGTATTTTCTATAATTATGCCACAGCTTTCAGGGAAAGAAATATCCTTATGCAACTGCTTGCCATCAATTATTACTTTGCCGCTGTCAGGAAAAATCAAGCCGCAAATGGCACGCAAAAGCATAGTTTTTCCACTGCCGTTTCTGCCAACAAGTCCGTAAACATGACCACTTTCAAAAGTCAGATTTACATTATCAAGAATCTTATTATTCTTTATTGTTTTGGATAAATTCTCTATAATTATTTCAGACATTGCATATCCTCCTAAAAGATATCTTTTTGTTTTATGATTTTCCTGCATAAAAAAATACATACAATAATTGCAAAAGCCAAAATTAAATATAAAATGTATAAATCTACAAAATCAGCTGATATTAAATCTGTCCGGTTTTTCATTGAAAAGTTTGTAGTTAAAAACAGTAACGGAAAATATTGCTCCTTTTCAATAAAGTATCCACCCAGAATTGTGGAAACTATGTAGTATGAAAAAGCTGTAATTACGCCTGCAAATGATGAAAACTTCAGTTCAACCAATATTTGCAGTATACTGATAAAGAACAATGATAAAATGCTTGTGAAAATATAATTTGAAATATCTGCAACTGTAAAATCAATAATTTTTTCGTTGCGGATAAATAATAAAAAAGCATAGATAATTATCCGGGTCAGGCAAAATACACATACTGACAAGAATGATTTCAGAATTATTTTCCCAAGGATTAAAGTTCTTTTTTTATATCGCAAAAGCTCATACTTTCCATAACCATAAAGGTATTTTTCACAATTGCCAAATAAATTGAAAACAACCAGTGAAATAAACAGAAAATCCGATGCAACAAGCATATTGCTGTTTCTGATATTTACCCCTTCAATTAAACCTAAAAGACCTCTGCTGGGAAGAGAGTTTTGCATAAAAAGTGCCGAAAGAAAAATTATCGGAATATATAATAACATTTTTTTTAACATAGTGTGAGTCCCCTGCTTCATTGAAACGTCAGAAGTGGGCATATATCTCTCACTGACAAGAAGCAATCCATAAGTATTGAAATTTCAAATAGTGATGAGATTTACTTATCATTAGATCAGATACTTCTGTTCTTATTTAAATAATTACAAAACATCTCTATTCTTTATTTTGATTTTATTCAGAATTACAAACACAATTATTATTGGAACAAACATCAGAACATCTGAAACTATATTCAAATTTTTCATATCTGTATTATAATATTTGGTGCAGACAAGTGTAAAAAATATAGGTGTATTAAGATGCAGTAGTTTATAAATAAACATCATAACAGAATTAACTATAAATACAAGAATACCGCTTAAAATAGAATTTAATGTAATGTAGTACAGAAATATCATAATTTGACTTGTCAACAGATAATAAAGAACATATGCTGAAAATTGCAGAGCAAAAATATCAAAAAAGTTTATTTGAAATAGTATATTTTTACTAAAATTCACACACATAAAAATCAAATGTGGCAGGCAAAAGGCAACTGAAAACATAACAGAGCAAAAAATTGAATTTATCAGATTTTTATTTCCAATCTTTTCTCTTGAAATTCGAATAACATTCTGACAATTAAGCTTCAAGAGAGTACTACCAAACAGAAATGCAAACAATAATGTATAAATTGTTGCTGTGTTGTTATACCACAAATATCCGGCAGTGTTCACTGTATTATCAATTGCATCTTTAATTAAATTATCTCCATTTGCCATGGATATATATTTGTTTTTCCTTTCAACAGTAAAGTGATAGAACAAAAAGAAAATAAATGTCAGTAAAAAATATATGTAATGTTTTTTCTTATATTTCATCTTTGTTTCTTAACCCCATAAAATAAGTAACTATAAAAACCATCAATACAGTAGCTGAAAATATAATTAAGCCTGAAAGATAATGATTAAATCCGTACTCAGTAAAAGGTTGTATGGAATTTCCGACACCGTAGGGAAAAATTGCCTGAATTATCCAAACAAAAAATGAAACAGGGTAAGCTATATAATGATTTCTGAAAATAATTGAAAAGCATAATCCTAAAACACTACAAAGACCACAGACGAAGCAGTAGGTTATTATATAAATAAAATAGTAAATATATGGGTGGTTATAGCCAAATATAAACCATTTATTCATATCATGATAGTATTCCTCCATGCCTCCGAACGAACTTCCGCTATGAAAAAAAATTATGCACAATAAGAAATTCAAAAGCAGAGAGAAAAACATTATTACAGACGGAACAATTGCTGCAATTTTAAATTTTGTTTTGTAATACTCTTTTTTTCCTACTCTCATTATCAGACATTTTAAATAGCCACTGTTTCTATCGGTTGTATAACTATCCGCATATAAAAGCAAGAAATATAATGGCAATATAAAAGAAAGCAGTATTTGTGTAAAATGCCCCATTGTTGAACCTGACAAAAAGCTTGTAAAAGCAGGGTGATTTTCAGGGTCAAAAGAACCAAATAAAATAATGTCATTATAAATATGTTGAATAAAATCTATTAATGGCAGCAAAAACATCAATAAAATAATTAATCTGCCCTTTGTACTTTTGAAAATTCGCATTAATTCACATTTTATCATTTTATCACCTTTAAAACAGAATAAGCATTAAATGAGACACTATATTGTCTAATTCATTAAGTATATTCCAAAAGTCGGCAATTGTCAATGGTGTTTTTTACAAATAAGCAAACAAATTATTTGTATTTTTGGGACATTATGTGTTGATTTTATGTAAGCGTAAAATAAATCCACGACTTCCAAACAATTGAACTTTGGTGTATAATAAAGTCCAAGCAACTCTATAGAGCGGATGAGAAAATCTAAGTTAGTCTATAGAGTGCATTGTGTACTGTAAAAAAATTAGAGTGGCAAATTTTATGCCATTCCCAACTAACGTTTTTATCACAGTTGATTAATTTACAGAGATTTTTTCGCAGAGCCATCTCGCACTGTCGTTACCCTACCCTCAGATCATCAAATACCGCAATGCCTTTTGCATTGGTTTTAGCAGTTTCGGTAAGGGATTTTCCGTTATAGGTATAGGATATATTGAACTCCCTGCCGCTGATTATGCCATCCTCGGCAGTTTTGTTAATTTTGATTGTTCCTGTTTCATAGTCCTCTTTCACCTTGTTTTTTCCTGCTTTGATTGTATATACGGTCGGATCAACTGAATAACCTGTTGGAGCCTTCAATTCTTTTGCGTAATAAGTCTTGCTTGGCAGCTTTACAGAGCCTTTTCCATTGCTTCCTATTTTGATTTCGGCAACCTTGTTTTTGCAGGACTTATCATGATAGATTCCATATACCGCTGTAGAATTATCAACGCTTGATTTTCCCACAAGATCACCATTTGTATTATACTTATCTATCTCAA
>OLWX01000503.1_pt1 | contig 23736 bp, 20 predicted proteins | sample 1673541 | NCBI WGS metagenome assembly OLWX01 (sample SAMEA103958114, study PRJEB25191) | human gut metagenome | reverse complement strand
CAGAACTCCTGAAGATAAATAAAGCATATTTGTGGCCTCGGAGCAAGGTTTGGATACGAGCGTGTGTAAGCGAGTATTCAAACCGCCGCGACTAAAGTCACAAATATGCTTTATTTACCTTCAGGAGTTCGTCTGTTCCGTCTGCCTCGCCAGCTCGGCAAATCAGGAGTTAATTTAACGGTTCTCTGGAGATTTCGTCATAGAACGCTGCTGTTGCCGCATTCATATATGGTGTCAGCCACAAGAAGCCGATTCCCAAACTGAGGATACAAAGAAGCTGCCAGCCAATGAAGCTAAATTGCAGGCAGAACAGTCTCCATTTGTTTCCTGCCATCATTTTTTCAGAAACCTTCATCGCTTCTTTGGCTGTCATTTCCGAATTCTCTGCCAGAATGAATCCTGACATACTATAAGCATAGGATTTAATAATTCCCGGAATGATTAATAATAATGTCCACAAAAAGGTAAAGATACCCATTCGAAGTCTGAGCCAGAATGCCTTACCAAACATGGATGCCTTTGAAAAAATCTGACCAAATTCTACATCTTTTCCGTCGATCAAATCAAGGTTATACTGGATTAATCCGAGGGAAACAAAACTTCCTATAACATACTGTACTAGTCCAACAACAATCAAAACAGTGACTATTGCCATCATAGCTCCTAAAATATAGGTTAATGAAGTAATCGACATCGTGGATAAAATCCCATTATAAGAACTGTCTCCATTTCCACGGTTCACCACATTCGTTACTGAGTTGGTAATACCTGATGTGCTTGAACCACCGTTCACCATAATATCCGCACCAAGAATTGATGCTACTAATGTAGTAAGCACCGCTGACACCCATTTCCCTGAAAGAGCCCTTCTTGCTAATTCTCTAAAATCACTTGCTACTCTCATTGGTTCCTCCTATCTCATATTATAATCATGCTATTCAATCTATATTATAATATGACATTATTATCTTATAGTTTCTCTACTATATTATCATACCTTCGTACAAGTTTACAGCGTTTTTAAGACATTTCTCATTTTCTCAGCTGCCTGACGGAATGCAAGAAATTCTTCCTCTGCCCACCGCTCTTCAAGACGTTTTTCTACTCCATTTACTCCTATAATCGAAGGAACACTAAGGCAGACATCTTCTATACCATATTCCCCCTGGAACATCGTAGAGACTGGGGCAATAGTCAGTCGCTGATTTAACACCGCTTCTGCAAGGTAACAGACACAGGTTGCGATTCCATAATGTGTTCTGCCCTTTCCCTTAATGATTGTTGCCCCCATCTCGCGCACTTTATCACTAATATCTTTTCGGATATTCTCGCCCCATCTAAGGCCTACATTCTCACAATATTCCTGTATAGGCACACCGGCAATCGAAACACGACTCCAGATTGGAATCTGGGCATCTCCATGTTCTCCTACGATGGTTGCTTTTACTACTTCTGTATTCAGACGAGTATAATCTGCGATTAAGCGGGTAAAACGAGAGGAATCCAGAATGCAGCCTGTTCCAAAAACCATTCCATTCGGAAGTCCCATCCACTTTGTACACTGATAAACAAGAACGTCTACCGGATTGCTCACAATCATAATAACACCTTTTGTATAATGCGGTTTCATCTGGTCTACAACATTTTTTAAAATTGCTGAATTACCTGCAATAAGATCAAGGCGGGTCTCTCCTGGTTTTCGGTTTCTTCCGGCAGTAATGATAATCAGGTCACAATCTTTACAGTCTTCATAGTTTCCTGCCTTCACAGACGAGATTCCCATATCTGGGATTCCATGCTGGATATCTAAAGCTTCACCAATTGTCTTTTCTTCATGGATATCAATTAAAACGATTTCTCGTGCAAGTTTTCTTATTGTAAGCGCATAGGCAATTGACGCCCCTACAAATCCTGCTCCGATAATTGCTACTTTGCGTTCAGAAATAGAAAAATTATTTAACATAATTCATGTACCTCCTGATGGTATTCTATACTCTCAAAATCTTTTTTAACTTAATTTTATTTTCCACCTTTTAATCAAATATGATTTCTTTTAACGTATTCAAAGAAGAATAACCAGAATCAAAATCATCCATGGAAATACGGATTCCTCTCTGATGAAATGTCTGAATCATACGATTAACCGCTTCTACATTATGTATATAAGTATTTTCTGTAATCTCAAAAATAATATATTTTGAATCAACATGATACTTGTCGATCAGCCCCATTGCTTTCTTGATAAATTTATCTATGGCATTTATGTATTTTTTTACTTACTAAAATGCTACATATTGCTCTTACATTTTGCATCATATATCTCTAAAGCCTATTTGCAAAACGCTTTAAAACATCTTTATTTCTTTTCCCGTTTCATATTTAAATTTATGAAACTGATATCCGTTAATAATTTCTGTCTCGCCGTATTGCTGTCTGCGGGTATGTCCCCCGCCATAATTTAAATGAATATGTCCATGTATATAATACTTCGGACGGTATATATCTAATAATTTCACAAAACATTCGAACCCCATATGTGCCCAGTCATTGGCATCGTCTACTCCGTAAGCTGCCGCATGGGTGAGAAGAATATCGAATCCTTTCTTTCGCCAGAGTGGAAACCACATTTTAAAAATACGGTTTCGCATCTTTCTTTCCGTATACTGGTTGATTCCCGAACTGTAACGATAGGAACCACCAAGTCCCATAATACGGATGCCTTTATATTCATAGATTTTATCTTCTATGCAAATGCACCCCTCGGGCGGAGTTTTCTCGTAACGGTCATCGTGATTGCCGTGTACATAGAGTACCGGGCCTTTACAAAAGGTTGCCAGAAAGGAAAGATATTTCGGATTTAAATCTCCGCAGGATAAAATCAAATCGACATCCTTCAATTTTTCCGGACGAAAGTAATCCCATAAAGATGGTGCTTCTTCGTCTGCAATTACAAGGATATTCATTCTTTTTCTCCCTTCACTCCCTGAAGTTCTACAATTGGTTTTGCCTGTTCTTTTAACTCGTATTTTTCAGGAATTTCTCCTACAATATTGGCAAACAGCCAGTCCATTGTGATAATTTCTTCATTACTTAATATTGTGTTCTTTTTGCCGTGTTCTCTGCCGTTTTTGTCATAAAACATGCCCTCAAAAGGATGAAAATGTCCTTCTGTGATAAGACTTTGAAACGTATCTACAAGCCGCTTTGTTCCATAAGGCATCTGTGAAGAACAAATCAGGTTCTCTACTCCGGCAGAAAGTCCCCACCAGTAGTTTCTTGACGCTGTTTCTTTGTCAGATACCTTTTTCCATGTACCGTCTAGCATCTGCTGTATGATTTTTTCATAGAAAATGCCCCAATCAAGAACACTGGTAGCTATGTTCAGGATTTCACCATTTTCATTGGAATAAAGACCGAATCTCCGATTACATCCGTCAGCAGAAATCATATCTCTGGCGGAGACAAGGGCAAGTTCCTCAACTGCTGCTTTTTGCTTTCCTTTTTCGGAAGTCCAGTTTAGATAAATCTTAATATTCGGATTTACCATTGCCACACCGAGCGCAAACGCATTGATATTGGCGATACTTCCATAAATTGGATAATCTGCCTCGTAGCCGATATTCTCTCCCTTTGCCATAGAACCTGCAATCAGCCCGGTTAAAAACTTCACCTCATACATTCTCGTATAATAGGTTGGAATCGACTTCCACGCATAGTTCAAAGAACAGTTAAGTATCTGTACTTCTGGATATTTTAATGCGGCTTTTAAACTTTCTGGCATTAAAAGAGGTGTGGTCGTAAATATGACCTGATTTCCATCGACCGCTGCCTGTTCCACATCTCCGATATAACAACTTGTCTCTACTTTTTCTGGAAAGACTTCCTCAAGATGTAGCCTGCCAAGTTCATGTGCATATAACCAGCTTGATGTATCTGGCTTCTTATCATAGACAAAGGCAATAGAAAGCTTTTGGGTGGAATTTAGTAGCTTATTCCAAAATGCCGGTTTTTTTTCTTCCGGCTCTAACAAACGCTTTACTGACTCTGCCTCTTTTGCTGGAACAAACTCTTTCCACATTTTAAGAATTTCTTCCCGAAGTTTTGATGCCGGCTTACTGGCTGCCTCTTCATAAGAAAAAATATTGAGATAGATTAAAAAGGCATCTCCGGCCGTCAGCACTGCTTCTTCGTTTCCTGCGACTGCATTATATATAGAAGAAAAATGATAGAAAAGGCTTTGTAACTTCTTCCGTTCCTCATCACTGCAAGCTTCGTTCCGTTCCTTTCCCATAAATTTCAGGAGTTTCGCATAATTTCCCACCTGTTTACAAACAATATCATAGAATTTTGTACTACGATAAAATTCTATAAATTCATAATAAAGCTTTACAGACGGCTCATCTGTTTTTTCTGGAAAAATTCGGATTACCTTTGCCATAATGTGTGAGGCATCGAGATACTTCATAACACTGACTCGCTTATTTCCCTCTTGCACATAAAACTGATGCATAAATTCATAAACTAAAATCGGGTCTCGAATCCCCTCTTCCATCTGCGCCTCATAAAGTGTAATCCACTTCCTTGCAAATTCGCTGTTCTCTGGAAGAATCGGAAGAAAATCTTTACTGAAGGCATTCTGTCTGCCTGCAGTTCTCGTCCCAGTCACAAGCGAAAGTGGTATTTCCATTTCTCCAAGCACTTCCTCACCTGCTGTTTTTACATAAGCGGATACTTCATCAAGCACCGGTGGATATAAAGACCAACCTCTTGATGCACAGGTTCGATACTGCTTCATTGCTGCTTTTCTTGCTTTTTTGTATTCCTCTTTATACTCTTCTGTCATCATTGATACTCAAACACTCCCCATTTGTTTTTATAACTTCTTTATACCATAATGCAGAGTCTTTTGGAATCCTTTCCTGTGTTTCAAAATCTACATAAACTGGCTTCTCGTTCTCTAAAATAGAAGCAACTAATGTTTTTGTCATTGCATGAATCTTAGCGATAATCTCTTTTTCTTCTATATAAATTACCGGTATTAAGTATTTCGCATGCTCTGTCAAGCAGCCATAGTCAGCCCTTTACATATTGTTCTAAATATTCTTTGTCTTTTATAAGTATCTTCTGGTCAGCTATGAAAATAATTCCATTTTCTCTTAAACCGCGCAGGATACGATTCACACTATTTCGTGTAGAAATACCACAAAATCCTGCAATATCATCATTGGTAATCTGAAAGTCAATAAGTATCCCGTCTTTCATTTTCTTTCCAAATGGTTCTATCTGCAAGTATAAAAACGCACATACCGCTCCTGTTTTTCCATTCATTGTCATAAGCTGCTGGCGGTAGATTGCCTGAGAAAGTTGTTCTCTATAGTAGGCATTAATATAATCCTGAAGTTTTTTATCTTCATTGACATATTCCCAGAAAGTTACTCGTGGAATTTTATAGAAAACGGCTGTCTCGCTTTCTATCCGCACATTAAATGGTGCTGAAGTGTACTGACTTACTTCATCTCTTAATAAAGAAATAATATCCGGTGCTTTTAAATAAGAAATATTAAATTCCCTTCCATCTCTTAAGATGATACTTGTTTTTACCACTCCTTCTTTTAATACATAAGTATTTTGCTGATCTAATCCATAGTAAGTAAGATACGCATGGCGTAATTTATGTACGGTAGGAATATCTTTTTTTTCCAAAAATTCTAGTAAATATTCATGATTCATTCTTTTTCACCCTTTCTTCATAAAATAGTATATCATATCTTTAACAGATGTTGGTAACATTTGATAACATTTTTTATTATTATCTTTTACTAACACTTTTTATTAACATGAAATGTTGTTTTCATAGAGATTCATTTTATATAAAATAGATTTTCGTCAGGAGATTTATATACAAAAATCTACTTAACAAATTCAAATGCACATAATTTTACAGGAGGATTTTAAAATGTTTGAAATGAACGTACCTTATGATAAAGGAACAATGAAAATCAGCTTGCCTGAAAAAAATCTTGCAGGTGTTTTAGAGGGAAAACAGAGCGAATATACCACCGAACTTTCTGAAAAAGAACTGGTAGAGCAGTCTTTAGATAATCCGATTGGTTCTAAATCCTTAGAAGAACTGGCAAAAGGAAAAAAGGATATTGTCATTATCAGTTCTGACCACACTCGTCCGGTTCCTTCAAAAATTATTACCCCTATTCTTTTACGAAGAATCCGTTCCGTATCTCCGGATGCCCGAATCCGCATTCTTGTTGCAACTGGTTTTCATCGTCCAAGTACACATGAAGAATTAGTTGATAAATATGGTGAGGAAATTGTTGCAAATGAAGAAATTGTTATGCACATTTCTACGGATGATGCTTCTATGAAAAAAATTGGTGTTTTACCAAGCGGCGGTGACTGCATTATTAACAAGATAGCAGCAGAAGCTGACCTGTTAATTTCCGAAGGCTTTATCGAAGCTCACTTTTTCGCAGGTTTTTCCGGCGGCAGAAAGTCCGTCTTGCCAGGTATTGCTTCCTATAAAACAATTATGGCTAATCACAGCGGAGAATTTATTAATGACAAAAAATCCCGCCCAGGTAACCTCTGCCATAATTTAATTCATGAAGATATGGTTTACGCTGCAAGAACGGCAAATCTTGCTTTCATTGTTAATGTTGTATTAAATGGAAATCACGAAATCATTGGTTCTTTTGCCGGAGATATGGAAGCTGCCCATGAAAAAGGCTGCGATTTTGTCCGCTCTCTTGCAAGCGTAGATAAAGTAGATTGTGATATTGCAATTTCTACTAACGGCGGATATCCACTTGACCAGAATATTTATCAGGCAATTAAAGGTATGACTGCCGCTGAAGCTACTCTTCCTGACAGTGGAATCATTATCATGATTGCCGGATGCCGCGATGGTCATGGCGGAGTTGGTTTCTACCACAATATCGCCGATGTAAAAAATCCGGAAGAATTTGAACAAAAGGCTATCCATACTCCTCGTTTGGAAACAGTTCCTGACCAGTGGACTTCCCAGATATTTGCCCGTATCCTTGCACATCATAAAGTCATCATGGTATCAGATCTCGTTGACCCAAAACTGGTAAAAGATATGCATATGGAACTTGCTTCTAACGTGGATGAAGCTCTTGCTATGGCATTTAAAATCAAAGGAAACGATGCAAAAGTTGCTGTTATTCCTGATGGTTTAGGTGTTGTTGTTAATATCTAAATTTTAGTATTAAAAATCTTAGTAACTATAATCACTGATATTATTTCATAATTTTAATATGAAAAGTCTTCAGTAACTATAATTATCGATATAAATTATTTCATGATTGATTTTTATTATAAGGACCAGCCACGAAAGCATTGTGAAAAATCAATGTATTTCAAGTTGTTTTTTATTAAAACGCTTTTATTAGAATAAATAAATTTATAAAACAAAAGAAAAGAGACGGAAGGAAAAATCGTTATGTTACACTCACTTATAGCTGAATTTTTAGGAACAGCCCTTATGATTTTATTCGGTGTCGGCGTACACTGTGATGAAGTCCTTACTAAAACAAAATACCATGGAAGCGGACACATTTTTGCTATCACCACTTGGGCTTTTGGTATTTCTGTTACCCTGTTTATCTTCGGAGGTGTCTGCATTAACCCTGCCATGGCATTATGCCAGGCAATTCTTGGCATGATTCCGTGGAGCAATTTTATTCCTTATTGTATTGCAGAATTTCTCGGTGCCTTATTTGGTTCACTTGTCGTATATGTAATGTACGCTGATCATTTTAAAGCAAGCGAAGGGAAAATAGATCCGATTGCCATTCGAAATATCTTTTCTACAAATCCAAACTGTAGAAATCTTCCTCGTAACTTTTTTGTCGAGACAATCGCAACAACTGTTTTCTTAACTGCCATTTTAGCTGTCGCAACCAATTATGAAAAACAGTTACCTATCGGTGTCGGACTTATCGTCTGGGCTGTTGGTATGGGACTTGGCGGAACTACAGGATTTGCCATGAACCAGGCAAGGGACTTAGGACCACGCCTTGCGTTCCAGTTACTCCCTATCAAAAATAAAGCTGACAATGACTGGCAGTATGGACTGCTTGTTCCGGGGATTGCTCCATTTGTCGGAGCTGTCTTAGCAGCTTTATTCTCCCATTATTTTCTTGCTATTTAATTCATTAGACAAACTACAGACGAAGCCATCGCCCTCAATAAGGCATATTTGTGGTCTCGGAGCAAGTGTTGGATGCGAGCGCGTGGAGCGAACATTCAACACGCCGCGACTAAAAGCACAAATATGCCTTATTGAGGGCAATGGCTTCGTCTGTAGTTTGCTTAACGAATTAAATAGTAAGAATCCATTGCATTTGGAAATATTTTTTAGTATAATTGATATATAGGATTTTGGATGCAAAGATTTCATTTTCTTTACATTCTTAATTTTAATCATGTTTAATGTATAGTCACATTAACTAAGGAGGATTTATTTATGGCAACTTGGAACAACCTTGACACTCTGGCATCTTATGAAAAACTTGCCGGACTGAAAAATCATGTAGACATCAAAGAAGCTATGGCTGGTGAGAATGGTGCAGAACGTGTAGCAAAGTACACAGCACCAATGGCTGAAGGTCTTAGCTTTAATTATGCTGCAAAACAGGTAGATGATACTGTTTTAACTGCATTAACAGAATTAGCTGAAGAAGCACAGCTTGCTGAAAAGTTCGAAGAATTATATAACGGTGCTGTTATCAACACAGGAGAAAAACGTCTTGTTCTTCATCATTTAGCACGTAGACAGTTAGGTAATGATGTTGTTGTTGACGGTGTAAACAAGCGTGAATTTTACGTTTCCCAGCAGGAAAAAGCAGCAGACTTTGCGAATAAAGTTCATGCTGGAGAAATTACTAACGCTGCAGGCGAGAAGTTCACAACTGTAGTTCAGATTGGTATCGGTGGAAGTGACTTGGGCCCTCGTGCTTTATATATCGCATTAGAGAACTGGGCAAAAGAGAATGGTGTTGCTAAGATGGAAGCAAAGTTTATCAGTAACGTAGATCCTGATGATGCTGCTGCTATTTTAAAATCTACTGATTTAGCTCACGCTCTTTTCATCGTTGTATCCAAATCCGGAACAACTTTAGAGACATTAACAAACGAAGCTTTCGTTAAAGATGCTTTAATAAAGGCCGGATTAAATCCTGCAAATCATATGCTTGCTGTAACAAGTGAGACATCTCCTTTAGCAAAGAGTGATGATTACTTAGAAGCATTCTTCATGGATGACTACATCGGCGGACGTTACTCCTCCTCTTCTGCAGTTGGCGGAGTTGTTCTTTCCCTCGCATTTGGTCCAGAAATCTTCGCAAGAATCTTAAATGGTGCTGCTGAAGAAGATAAACTTGCTGCAAACAAAAATATTTTAGAGAACCCAGATATGTTAGACGCATTAATTGGTGTTTATGAGCGTAACGTTCAGGGATATCCATCTACTGCAGTGTTACCATACTCTCAGGCATTAAGCCGTTTCCCAGCGCACTTACAGCAGTGTGATATGGAATCTAACGGTAAGTCTGTAAACCGTTTCGGCGAACCTGTAAACTATGTAACAGGTCCTACAATTTTTGGAGAACCTGGAACAAACGGACAGCACTCTTTCTATCAGTTATTACATCAGGGAACAGACATCGTTCCTTTACAGTTTGTTGGATTTAAGAACAGCCAGATTGGCATGGATGTAGTAATCGAAGACAGCACAAGTCAGCAGAAATTATGTGCAAATGTAGCTGCACAGATCGTTGCTTTCGCATGCGGTAAGAAAGATGAGAATCTTAATAAGAATTTCGAAGGTGGACGTCCATCCAGTATCATTATCGGTGACCAGTTAACACCTGAATCACTCGGTGCTTTATTAGCTCATTTCGAGAACAAGATTATGTTCCAGGGATTTGTATGGAATGTTAACAGTTTTGATCAGGAAGGTGTACAGCTTGGTAAAGTTCTTGCAAAACGTGTTCTTGCACACGATACAGACGGAGCTTTAAAGGCTTACAGTGATCTGTTAAATATCTAATCTTAGAATAAACAGACAAAAATGAAAAAGGCAACTATCTAGAGCGTGTCTGAAAAATGCTTTCTGCAAGATGTGCGTTACAATTTGCGGTATATTTTGCCTTCATTCAGTTGACGTAGCCCGCTACACCGCCCTCATTCAGGTAAAATCTCCCACAAATTGGGGCGTGCAGATTGCAGGAATGATTTTTCAAACACACTCTAGAGTTGTTAAATAAGCGAAAATAGAACAGCGAACTATCTACAGACATTTCATATCACAGCTCTTAAAATGCTTGATAGCATTTTAAAATTGCTCTGGACGTGTTTGTTGGATAGTTCGCTGTTTTATTTCCTTCTGGAAGAGAATAAATAGTGACTACTAGTTACTTTTTTGAAAGCTTACTTGTTGATATAATAAATTATATTACATATGGTACTTGTATCAAATATTACAGGATAATTAAGGAACTTTTTTCTGAAAATGTGCTATAGTAACATTATACATGTAGTACTTTTATGCAATATTTTAAGGAGGGATTGCTATGAAGAATACTATTTTTAAATCATTTAAATTTACTTTTTCATTGATGCTTACGGTTATGCTATGTCTATCTTTCTCTACTATTACTAATGCCGCATCTGTAAAAGATATTCCTGTCAAGAAAACAATATCTGCAGATATTACCGGGGATGGAAAAGCGGATAAAATTCTTATCACAACTACTATGGACGATGATTTCCGCGTAAAAAAACTTAAAGTTACGGTAAATAAGAAAACGGCTTTTAGTAAAAATTGTACTGACAGCGGAATTAATTATATCACCGCTAAATATGCCAAAATGACAAACAAAAATGAGTTTATTCAATTAATGGGTATTGGCGATAACGATTACATTGTATTTAACCAAATTTACAAATATAACAATACATCTAAAAAGCTGTATTCTGTAAGCAAACTAGACAATACCGCCTGTGAGATTGTATCTGCCAAGAAAAACCGTCTGACTCTTCATCACGGAGAACAGCCTGCTGAAACAGGATGGCTTACCTGGAAAATGTCTTATAAATTCCGTAATAATAAACTTGTTTTGACAAATGCTACTACTTCTACCGTAAAAAGCACAATCGGTTACAGCAGAAAAGACTCTTACAGTAAGTTATTCCGCAAAAATATTTTTGTAACAGCAAAAAAATTAAGGTTTTATAACGGAAAGAAACTTGCCTTTACTGTTCCAAAGGGTAAACAGGTTACTCTGAAAAAACTCACACTGTCCAAAGGTAATATTTACCTTCAGTTCCAGTATGGAAAGAAAACTGGCTGGATTAGCGTCAACAATAAAAATTACGACTTTGAATCACCGTACTTTAAAAAAGTAAACAGCAGATTGGCTGGATAGATTTTGAGTTACCTCAGGAAGGATGCCCCCCTGAGAATGAAATAATCCTTATTTGTGGCCTCAGAGCAAGTATTGGATACAAGCGAGTAGAGCAAGTATTCAACACGCTGCGACTAAAGTCACAAATAAGGATTTTTCATTTCATTCTCAAAGAGCTGTACTTTGGCAGTTGGAGCAAATCAAATCATCACAAAGCTCTGATAATCAAAATTCATACTTACGAAGTTCACAATTCTTAATTCCAAAGCCTGCGAATTCCTCGTTGCTCATATCCCGGACATAAGACTCGATTGCTCTTGAGATTCCATTATGCGCTACTAACAGATACACTTTGTCTTCTTTTTTTATATCATCAAGAAGATTATAGATTCTCTGGCAAAGCTGTAACATAGATTCACCGCCTTCATAACGGCACACAAAATCTTGTTTCGCTCTTTTGAATTCTTCACCATTTCTTGGAGTTGATTCATATTTTCCAAAATTCTGTTCTTTTAATCGAAGTTCTTCTCTCGCCGGAATTCCCGTTACTTCTGAAATATGTTTTGCTGTATCGGCAGCACGCATTAAAGGAGAATATAAAATCTCATCAATCTTAATTCCTTCTTTTAAAATTCTCTCACCTAGTTCCGCCGCCTGCTGATGCCCTAAATCTGTCAGGGCGATGTCTGTTGCACCACAAATTTTATTCTCCACATTCCATACGGTCTGTCCGTGTCTTGTAAAATAAAAATATTTTGCCATAATGCCTCCTGTAAGATGTTCTTTTTACATTATACTCCTGGCGAAATAACATGACAATAATGATTTGTGGGTTCTGTTTATGGTCAGCTCAGGAAATCAGTTAGAACATTGAAGAAAAAATGGGATTAAGATTGTTATTTTTTTCTAAAAATCAATTTTATCAGCCTGTTTCTTGCATAAATATGCTCCTTTATCCCAATTTTTCTTTCAATTCGCACAACTTTTCTGTGCCAACATGCGGACATTTTTATTTTTCTTTGTCTATATTTTAGCTATATAAATTTATTTTGAATATTTTTTTCATTTTCTTTCATCTTTTTTATTAATTTGCCTAAAACTATTGCTATTTTTTATACAAATGCAGGCTATATCATGTTGTGTTTCATTTTTATTTTTTTATTTGTCAAAAATCAGATAATTTTTTCTTTAAACAAATTCAACTGGAAATCCGCTATTTTAAAGGATATAAAGAGATTGTTTATTATTTATCAGATAATAAAGTTAAAAGATATTTATTTAACATAGTTGTCAGAATATTAACAGATTTGTGTATTGATTTTAGTACAATTTTCTGTTATCATACAGTCATGCGATTCGTAAAATAAAGAAAATGAAATTGAAAAAGAATAAGAAGATAAAAAAGTAATTCGGATATCCAATTATAGACGAACAGAAGGGAGTACATATTATGGGATTTTTAAAAGGGAAAACAGCGATTATCACAGGTGGCGGCCGTGCCGTATTAAGTGACGGAAGTTGCGGTTCTATTGGATATGGTATTGCAACGGCTTACGCAAAAGAGGGCGCAAACCTCGTGATTACCGGACGAAATCTGCAGAAATTAGAAGATGCGAAAGAAGAGTTAGAAAGGCTCTATGGCATTCAGGTACTTCCAGTGCAGGCAGATGTTAATGCAGGAACAGACAATGAAGCCGCTGTTGCAAATGCAGTAAAACAGGCTATTGACACTTTCGGACGAATTGATGTTTTAATTAATAATGCACAGGCTTCTGCTTCTGGTGTCAGTCTTGCGGACCACACAACAGAACAGTTCAATCTCGCATTATATTCTGGATTATATGCCGTATTCTATTACATGAAAGCATGCTATCCATATTTAAAAGAAACAAAGGGATCTGTTATTAATTTTGCTTCCGGCGCTGGCTTATTCGGAAATTACGGTCAATGTGCTTACGCCGCTGCCAAAGAAGGAATACGTGGACTTTCCCGTGTAGCCGCTACAGAATGGGGCGCAGACGGAATCAACGTTAACGTTGTTTGTCCCCTTGCCTGGACTGCTCAGCTTGAAAACTTTGAAAAAGCTTATCCAGAAGCATTCAAAGCAAATGTTAAGATGCCGCCAGCAGGTCATTATGGAGATGTAGAAAAAGAAATCGGTCGCGCCTGTGTACAGCTTGCTTCTCCAGATTTCAAATATATGAACGGAGAGACAATCACATTAGAAGGTGGAATGGGACAGAGACCATAAAGCACTATATATTATTTTCTCTTTCAAATAAAACTATCTCAACAAAAAAGCACCGAAAATCTATCGTTTAAGTAGATTTCCGATGCTTTTGCTGATATAATTTTCAAAATTTTATTAAGCTCCTTCGTACAAAATCTCACTTCTTGATTACTTTGATTTACTAAATATTCACGGAGTCCTCAGAGCCTTTATTTATGCGGTTTTAGAATCGAGGCGACGGGACTCGAACCCACGGCCTCTGCGTCCCGAACTTTGTTAAGGTCGCTGCATCTGAGTCCTTCTAATTGCCTCTGATTGCTTCTAAACTCTTTATTTATGCGGATTTTGAGCGTTTATCATTTGAAAGCCGCATAAACAAAGAATATCATTTTGTGGCACATTTGTTAGTGCAATGTTAGTGCAAACATATATCAGAAGGGTATGCTATATCTCTATCTAAAGGAATTCTCTACGCTGTTTTCTGTTCAGATAGAGCTTTAACTTCTTCTACTGCCAATCCAGAAAAATCTGCAATATCTTCTGTTGTTAACTTGCCTGACAATAACATTTTCTTAGCAATCTCGACCGCCTTTTCATGGGCTGTTTCTCTACGCATATTTTCCATTTCTCTGCACATCATTAAAACTCCTTTAAAATAATGATTATATAAAGAATTCATTTCTATTATTTTAGCATAACCATTATTAAAATCAAATCTCTTTATATAGTTTTCCATAAAAATAATGGAAAATATATCAAAGATATAGTAATATAAAAGAAATATTAATGTAAAAACAAAATAGGTTATGTATTGTAAAAGATATATATAGAAATTAACAGGAGAATTATGAGTATTGGTAAAATAAAGCGTAATAAACAAGAATCTATAAAAGAATTTTGGATTAATCCCAGAGAAAAAATAAAAATATTTATTAGTTCCAAATGTGGAGACAAAGGAAAATATGACAATATAAGAAAAGAATTGAAAAAAGCTATTGAAAATACAAATTTAGCCAAAGTTTACTTGTTTGAGGAAGAAACAGCATCAACTTTAACAGCAAGCCAACATTATTTGTGGGCTTTGGAAGACAGTGATGTTTGTCTTTTTCTAATTGATAATAAAGATGGTATTCCAGAAGGAGTACAGAAAGAAATCGATACTGCTCAAAAATATAAAATTAAATCTTTATATTATTTTTGTGATGAAAGATCAACAGAAAAGACTGTACTTGAACAAAGTTTAATGGGTGCAACATTTGCTAAAAGTAAAACGGTACATAAATTTGATGATTTACTTGAAGAGGGATTTCAAGCAATAATAAATGATATTATAACTGTATATTTAAGTTATTGTAGGGGAAGATTGGTTTCTAAAACTGAAGATGACGATGATACCGTATATAAAGTGGAGATAATCAAAGATACAAATTATCGAGAACCAATAATCCCAAAAACAGTTATAGAAAATATCGACAAATGTAAGGATTATATATTAAAGAAGACTGTTGGATTTTCTTCAAAAAAATTACTAGGAGAAGATATTAAAACAAGTCAGTTAGATGAATGGGGAGTACAGTTTTTATCTGTTTTATTTGATAGAAGATCTATTATGAATTTCAATACAGGAATGTTTTTAGAGACTTTAAAAGAGCTGCATAATGATGATTCTTTCAAAATAGTTAGCCTACGTTGGCAGGCTATTCAATCATATTTTATGGACAATATAGAAGATTCCGTCAAACAATTAACAGAAGCATTAAATATCGCAAAGCTGACAGAGCAACCTACTTGGATTATTCAAGATATATTAATAGACTTAAGAAATCAATATTCAATATTAGACGCGATAAATAATCGCTATGGTGATTCTTCAGCACAAAAAGAATTAGATGAAAATGACGAAGCAGTATATTATCCTATTTTAGATAGAATAAATAATTCTTTGCAAGAAAAATATATTAAAGAATTATATAAAGAAAAAATCAAATCTCCATATTCAATAACATTGGGAAATAATTTTGACCAGTATGGATCTCTTTTAGCTAGTACATTTATTATAGCTTTTTATAATGGCTCACTTACGCACATTGTACTTTTCTATAATAAAATAAAAGAATTTTTATTTTATCTGACTTGTAAATACAGCAATTGGAATATTAGGAGAGATCTTTTTAAATTAGTTATATTCTCTGAAAATGAATCAGAGATAGAACGAGTTAAGACAGTATATCCTGAGATATTAAATAATATGAATGGTGTAGATGCAGCTGAGATAATGGAATTTTGCAATAATCAGCCTATTTCATTTAAACGGATGTCTAGCCAGTTGAAAGCTTTTGGAGCAGTTGGATACTATTTAAATGATACAGATTATGCTATATATGAAGCTCAAATTCTCAATAATATCAAAGAATGGGTAACTAATGAAAAAAAGATTCTGGCTATGGGAATAAATATTTTTAAGTGCCTGTCAGAAGTAGCTGAGCGTATATCACAAGATACATTAGCGGAAATCTGTTGTATATTTATGGAAAACAACTATGTTTACTGGTTTACGACTATGTTTAAATTTATTGCTAAGCAGATAAATTTAAATAAAATGGATAATCACTCTGCCGAAAAGCTAATTCAAAATATTATAACAGTTTTAGAAAATAAAGACAGACGGGAACAAATTGAATATGCACCCCATTTTATGTATGTTTTGCGTAATCAAAATAAGAAAATAACAGAACCGTTAGACAAAAAAATCGCAGAATATTTTCCTCAATTTTATAATGACATATACCGGTTGGAGACAACGAAGGCACTTAAGGATGATTTTCCTCAATTTATTCAGAAATATGTAGAAAAAATCAAGGAAAATAACGATGAGCAGGGAAAAAATGGACGTTTTTTTGGACATGGAACAAGATATATTGAAACGATAAGAAATATTTTATTGGATGAGAAATGTACATATTCCGCTGAGCTTATGGATGAATTAATTATTGCTGTAAAAAACACCTTATTAATTTCTAAAGAGGGGCTACCTATAAAACTAGATGCAGTAAATTTAATGATTTGCATTATTGTAAGGTATCCAGAGGATTATAAGCGTAATATAAAGATATTTAATGAGATAATAGAGCAAAAAGAAAATATTAAAGATACTGGCCCGGAATTGTTTTCTTCTAATATAGATGAAATTGCACTAAAAATCGCAGTAGTTTTATTGGAAATAGCGATGGGGCAAGAAAGTTATGCCGCTTTTTTAGAATATATGTCATATATACAAAATGATATACCAACTATACTCTCTGTTGAAAGATTACTTATTACTTATCTAGATTTAGAGGATACAATTCAATTTCCTAAAAATATAGAAATTATTGTTTTACAGAATATTTTACAGTGGTTAAGAGAGGATTCTCTTGAAGTACGTTTTGCAGCTACAAAACTTCTATTTAGGCTTATAAGAAATCCAGAAAATTCAGAACTTATTAACCAGAAAATTGTAGAGTTAGTTAATACCGATTGTGTTTATATTAAGAATCTTATCATAAGACAAATGTATAGAGCAAATGGTATTTCTGGTAAAACACAAGATTATATAATTTCAAAATGTAAAAATGATTCCTGTTTTGTGGTAAGGATGGCATGTAAGGAAGTGCAAGATAATTATAAAATACAATATAATACTACCGTATAGTAAAATAAATCCAGCAGTATATATTTCTGCTGGATTTATTCTGAGAAACATTTATATTACATAATATATTTATAAGATAATCAATCTAATAATGGAGAAATATTTTCTATTAGATTATTTTTAAATTCATTAATCAAAACTTTGCGGAATTTGAACTTTGGCAGTGGATTAGGCACAGTTTCTGTATAAGTTGTAAAATCTGCTTTGTCTTTCAGATTGTTTTCTCCGGAAAGATGACCTTCTTGATAATTAAATACCTCATATTTTACAGCTTCAGGATCTATAAACCATTTTTTTGCAAATGCATCTACTTCTTTATTAATAGCTTCATAGCGCATTTGATTAATAATGATAGAAATGTCCTTTCCAATATAGCTTTCTGGATTCTTCGCAATTTCATCTACGATTTGATATAGTAATTCTGCGAGTTTTGGTCTAGTTTCTGCGAATTCATTTATCATCTGTCGTATCAGATTTATTTTGATTTCAAAATCAGCTTCATTATAATTATCTTTTGTCTGGTCTAAAGATTCTACAACACCCTGCAGCAGCTCAACAATATATTCAAAGTCTATACGCAGTTTGTTGTATGCAATCAAGTCATAATCATCTAATACAGGGGCTTCAGATGAAGATTCTTCTGGCTCTTTCTTCAGTTCTTCCATGACATTATTGTACATAGCAGCATAATCTTCATATTCTTCTTCTGAAAAGTCAAATTTAGGTAAAATGTCTTCTGTATAATTAGAAAATGCCTTTAAATGGGCGAAACTGTTATCTAAAGCGCGAAATAGATGGATAAACGCTTTCTTTTGCTTCCTTGATAAAGCAGCAATATCTTCAGGTGTTTTAGCCAGTTCATGAATTGTCTTTACTGCAATTACGAAATTTTCTCGAATAGTATTCCAGTCTTCAGCGACCGGTTTTCCCTCACCACCTCTGGAATAAAGTTTTAATGCGTCATTTATTTTTTCTTTATACTTATCTGGCGACTGGAAGGTTACAATTTGTCCAAATTGTTTATTTGGTTCGAGTAATCGGTTAGTTCGTGAAAAAGCCTGGATAAGATTCTGAGGATTAAGGGGTTGTCTATCCATAAATAATGTAGAAAGACATGGAGCATTGAATCCAGTAAGTAATCTATCTACTACAATGACTAAATCGAGTTGTTCATTTCTGGAAAGGTATTTACTTTTTTTACGTGCCAGCCGGTCATTGAGATTATTATTGTAAGCCTGTATTCCGTCGATAGTGTAGTTTGTACCAAACATTTCATTGTAATCCAACAAAGATTGTTTCATTTTCTCTTGATTTACTTGGGATGCCTCTTCATTTTCTGTTACGGAATAAGTGATTGCAAATTTGGGGAAATCAGGCATGGCCTTATGAATTTCCTCATTAATCTTCAACGTATCGTTTCCCTCTTTTACTTTTTTCAGTAAATCATAATAATGCTGTGCCTTTTGAATGGAATTAACTGTTAGCATACCTTCATAAGTCTTACCTTTGCTATTTTGCAGTCCTAGTTTGGTATAGGATTTATTTAAAATAACATCCAAGACTTCTCTCATGTGAGTTTCACTTTCAAATACAGACTCATCTAAATTCTTATTTCTTGGGCCAAGATTTTCTACCATAAATCCAAGAACAGCTTCATCATGAATAGCTTCCTTTATAGTATAGGAATGGAGACATTCGCCATAGAGTTGTTCTGTTGTTTGAGGGAGGTCACCTGCTTGTTCATATTTGTTTTCTTCAAATATAGGGGTGCCAGTAAATCCATACCATAAAGAGTTTATAAAAAAACGTTCTAGTTTACGTTTTGTTTTAGGAGTAACTGTGCGGTGGCATTCGTCAACGACAAAAGCTACTTTAAGTTTCCGCATTTTATCAAACTTTTTATTATTTTCTTTTTCGCTTTTCCTTAATAATATTTGTATCTTTTGGCGGGTGGTAACAATTAACTGTTTCTTTCTATCAGAGAGCTTTTCAATCAGTGTGTCAACACGATCTGTATCATCTACTGTAATTGTATCGTGTTTTGCGAAAGATTTAAAATCAATAGTAGTTTGTGTATCCAAATCCTTCCGGTCAATTAAAAAGATAGTTTTTTCAATGGAAGGAATATCCATTAATAGATTTCTGGCAGCCTTATAAGAAGTCATTGTTTTTCCAGAGCCGGTGGTGTGCCATATAAAACCAGATTTGCCCTGTTTAGATGCAGTACGCATCGCCTCAATCGCATGAATCTGATAAGGACGCAATAGCATTAGTTTCTGAGAATCCGTATCTAACATGGTATATCGTGTTACCATTTCATGGGCTTGTGGGATGCGGAGTACAGAATCTGCAAAATCTATATAATCACATACCGGATGATTCTTTTCATCTAGCCAACCCGAAATAAATTTTTTGTTCAGTTCAGTATCTCTTGCTGCAGAGAAGTATTTGGTATCTACAGCATTGCTGACAATAAACATCTGTACATTAGAGAATAATCCTCGAAATTTTCCTTCTGCAATATATTTTTTAATCTGATTAAAGCCTTCTATATAGGAATGGTCCTTATTCTTTAATTCAATATGAATCAGAGGAATACCATTAATAAGCAAAGTTACATCAAAACGTCTATTTCGTTCGGGAGAATTAGATTCGTTGGCAGTGCTGGAAAATCTATCTTGTTTAAAAGTTTGGTATTGGTTGATTACCTCATAGCAACTGCTTCCACCGCAAATATGTTCATTGTTTAATACAAGTAAGTGTAAGCTTTCATTTCCTCGTTGTATATGTACATATACTTTTCCATGTTCTCCCATTAGCCATTTTCCAGCATCGAAAAATGAATTATGAGAAACATCATTTTTTATCTTAGCAAATTCACTCTCACTTAGAGGAGTGTCATTTAATTTTGCCTTGTTATTTTGCTCCAGAATATATTTAAAGTTAGCCCAGAGCTGTTCTTCATTTTTTATATCTGGTCGATATGTCCATTGAGATTCGCCATTACAAAGCTGATTAATCAATCTTTTTTCTAGTACAGATTCTAATTCTGGCATTTATTTTTTCCTTTCTGTGGGAACATATTTTGTAACATATATTTTTTGAATTCTTTTAATGCATTGCACTTCTGTTGGTGAAGAGTGATGAGGTGGTCCATGTTTCTAAAATACCATCCAATTCGCTGTTGTTCCTCTTTTGCAGGAAACCGATTTTCTAACTTTACGAGCTTATTTACCGCTAATCCTGGCTGTGCTGATTGATCTGAATACTGCCCTAAATTCATTGTATCCAACATATAATATAAGTATCTGGTATCATTGTTTTCATCAGCTTTTACAACTACCGCATGTTCAGTAAAATAAGCCTTTCCAACAGAATAGTTCATATTTCCGCATAAAGCACCCTGTCGACCAATCAACGCGTATTCGCCATCATGATTGTAGGTCGAAGTATACCCTCTTAAACCGTTCCCACCATAGACTGGATAATCGCCTGTTATATCTATCTCGTCTGCCTTCAAAGAGTTTCCACTTTTGAATTCTTGAGCAACTTCTCCCAACTTACGCTGTTCCCAATCGTCTTCATACCCTTTGAATCTAATTTTAGGTTTTCCCATCGCTATCACCCCTCCATCTTCCTAATCAGTTCATTCAACGAGGACATAATAGTTTCATCCGTAGATGTCAGATCTTTAAGTAAAGATAGAAATTCTCCCTGCGCCTGTTCCAATTCCTTATCCGTCTGATCCATCTGCGTTAAAAGAGCATTTATATCGACTTCTTCCTCTTTTTCAAAATTATCTACATAACGCGGAATATTCAAATTAAAATCATTCTTCTCAATATCCTCAAAATTTGCAAGATAGGACTCTTTTTCTACTGTTTCTCTTTTACTGTACAACTCCATAACAGCTTCTATATGTTCATCTGTCATGGCATTTTGCTTTTTCCCTTTGTCAAATTTCTTTGATGCATCAATAAACAACACATCTCTTCCATCTCTGTGTTTCTTTAAAACGATGATACAAGTAGGAATTGAAGTATTATAAAATAAATTGGCAGGCAATCCAATTACTGCATAAATATTCCCTGCACGAAGCAATTTTTCTCTGATTTTTCCTTCTGCTGCCCCTCGGAACAGAACCCCATGAGGTAATACAATTGCCATTGTTCCATTACTTTTTAAATGATACAGACCATGAAGTAAAAAAGCATAATCCGCTTTTGATTTTGGAGCCAATACTCCATAGTCGCTGAATCTTTCATCTTGTAAAAATCCGGCTGTTGCACTCCATTTTGCAGAGTATGGTGGATTCATAAGTACCATGTTGAAATCGGTCTCTTCTCCTGTCGGCCAGTCTCCATCCAGCGTATCACCATTGCGAAGTACCTGATTCTCCGGAGTAATTCCATGTAAAAACATATTCATACGTGCCAGATTATAAGTAGAAGTATTTAGCTCCTGCCCATAATACTTAATATAACCTGGTTCAGTGGCATACTTTTTGGCATTTAACAAAAGAGACCCAGAACCCATGCATGGATCATATACAGATAATCCCTTTTTGTTTTCCTGCCCTGCAATTGCAATCTTTGTTAATATCTTTGAAACTGCTTGTGGTGTATAAAATTCTCCTGCCTTTTTTCCGGTCTCTGACGCAAACTGTCCAATCAAATATTCATATGCATTTCCAAGTATCTCTGCGTCTGAATTCAACAAATCTGCCTTATCAATTTCCTTAACAAGACTGGATATGGTATCACTTTGCTTCTGATCTCCATTTCCCAAACGATTAGAGTACAAATCAATATCTGTAAATAAATCTACAAACAATGGATCACTCTGTTCAATATTGTTAAAAGCTTTTTGCAATAACTCCCGATTGAATGCATTGTTTCTCGCCGCATCAGCAAAACACGTATAGGTAAGTTGCGGTTCAATCAAGTAATGACATTCTGACTTTATCTGCTCTTTCAGTTCCTCAGCACTTTCGTCTTCCAGTGCTTCTTTGTATGCATCCAATGCAACTTTTAAACTCTTCGGCTTTTCATCATAAATCAAATCATAAACTTTAATTAAAAATGTATCCGAAAGATATTTATAAAATACAATTCCAAGTAAATAATCTTTATATTCATTTGCATCCATCTTGGATCGGAGAATATCTGCGCCACTCCATAATACACTTATCAAATCTTTACTACCTTCTACTTCTGCCATGCTCTTTCCTCCGCTCGTTTTTCAATTTCAATGATCTCATACTGCTCATATTTTCCAAACAGATAGATTTTAATCGTTTCGCCATTAAAACGCTGATAAGATTATAATAACAAATTACCTTTTTATTTACAATCAAATATTAGAAAGCCCCCCACAACCATAAAGCACACCATCGTGTGCCCCATAGCGCGAAGGGCTTTTATCCATTCTTTTATGCCTGTCTCAAACCAGGTTTTATTTTCCCTCGAACTGTACGACAGAGTCCACGTCATAGTCCTTTAAGACTTCCCGTCCGTTGAGATCGCTTAACTCTATGAGAAACAACATCTTTACCACTTCACCGCCAAGTTCCTCTACCAGTTCTGCAGCAGCTTTCATGGTTCCGCCGGTTGCAATCAGATCATCCAAAAGTACAACCTTTTCTCCTTTTTTAACAGCATCTTTATGCATTTCAATCGTTGCCGTACCATACTCCAGATCATATGTTTTTTCAACTGTCTCACACGGCAGTTTTCCTTTTTTACGAATCGGTACAAACGGCTTATGCATGACATAAGCAAGTGGTGCCCCAAAGATAAAACCTCTGGATTCTGCTCCGGCGATCACATCAAAATCAACGCCCTCTAAGCGTTTTGCCAGTTCATCAATGGAAAGCTTCAGTGCATCTGCATCCTGCAGTACACTTGTGACATCACGGAAAATAATTCCCTTCTCCGGGAAATCCGGGATACTGCGAATGTACTCTTTTAACTCTTTCATCCTCTTACCTCACTACTACACGAATTTCTTCGCGTTTTTGACTTTTGATGTTTCTATTATAAGACTTTCCCCGCACAAGCGCAACTCTCACTTGACTTTTTTCCATTCCTGCGTGCGCCTTGTGACCTCTTTTACCGTCAGGATTCCCTCTGCCACCGTAAACCGAATGTCATAATCATCAAATGCCATCCCGTAGATATAATCCGGCTTTTTGTTGTATGCTGCCCTGGGGTCCTGTGCAAGAACCTCAAGAAGCGGTCCTCGCAGATGTTCCGGAATCTGTGCCTGCAATTCCTCCGGAAATACTACCGGTATCTGAAACTCCCGGAATTCTTCCGCAAAACCGTTTTCTGCCTCCGGATGGGCATCCACGTACGGCAGATACGGTTTGA
>OLWX01000471.1_pt1 | contig 24413 bp, 24 predicted proteins | sample 1673541 | NCBI WGS metagenome assembly OLWX01 (sample SAMEA103958114, study PRJEB25191) | human gut metagenome | reverse complement strand
CTGTTCCGCCAGCGCCAAGGCCAGACGCATATATTCTGCATCGTTCATACCGTTACCTCCAAAAGAAAAAGCCCTGAACGAATCGTTCAGGGCAAGGTAGAAAGACACAAGTATCCTTGTGTAAAAGCAAAGCTCCGGAATGTAAACACATCCCAGAGCAACTTCCATAGACGCAAAGCAGTCCCTCTGCGTTGTCATCTTCTTTCATCCAGACTATACTGTCGGCTTCGGAGTTACACCGAATCATACCTCTCGGTTCGCGGGCTTTACCGCCGGTCGGAAATTTCATCCTGCCCTGAAGATTCTTATTTAACTGTAAGTTAGTGTAGCACTATGTGTAACACTTGTCAATGCTGTTTTTATGATTCCACGGCTACCTCTGCCGAGATCATATTTTTTCCTTTTTTTGTCTTATAAACAAACACTGCTAAGGATAACAGATTAAACACTACGATCATTCCGATAAACACTGCCATTTCCCCGGAGATATCCTGACCTGTGGAAATGGTGGAACGGAAAGCCTTTACGCTATAGGTAAACGGCATACGCTCATGGATCTTATGATAGAAATCCGAGGATAATTCCAACGGATAAGTTCCGGCAGAACCGCCTAACTGCAATACCATGAAGATCAGCATCAGGTAACTTCCGACTTTGTCGAAACAGATGTTAAAGAAGTACATTACGGACATGAATGCCATGGAGGCAACCATTGCCACTAAAATCGTTCTTCCTAAGTATTCCGGCTGGAATCCTAAGATCAGCTTGAGCATGAGTACCATGATTACCGCCTGAACGGATGCAATGATCAGATATACGGATGCTTTGCTGAACCACCAGCGGATACCGTTTTTGACTTCGCCTGCCGGCTTCATCAGCGGGTACATAACGCAGAATGCGATACATGCCACCCAGAGACCTACACCCATCATGTAAGCTGCCATTGCACTTCCGTTGTTGTCAATGCGGGAGTAGGTGCTTCCCTTTGTCTCAACCGGAGCCGCAAACATTTCAACGGTATCTTCGTCCGTATTGGTCGCTTTTACTTCATCTCCGGCATCGTTCAGACTATCTGCAAGTGTAACACTTCCGTCTTTTAACTTAGAAAGCCCTTCCTGCATACTTACGGTTCCATCATAGAGTCTGTTGCTTCCGTCTTTTAATGCCGCTGCTCCGCTCGTGAGTTTTCCCGCACCTTCGTTCAACGCTGCACTGTTCGCTGTCAACTGCTCTGCTCCACCTGCAAGCTGGGATACACCATCTGTATATGCTTTCACTCCTGCTTTTAAGCCTTTTTCACCATTGATCCCGGTATCTAACTGTCCGAGTCCGGTATTCACTGCACCCATTGCCTGGATGAGTCCCATCTGGTCTGCCGTTTCTCCGGTCTTATCCAATGCGGACTGCACTCCCTGTAAACCGGATGTCAGCTTTTCAATCGTTGTACTACTGTTCGGTAATACCACATCAGAATTTTCTGCCAGTGTGCTGACATTGCTCTTTAACGCATCTACTTTTTGTGTAACTTCCGATAAATTGCTGTTCTTTAAGGAATCTGCCAGACCGGATGTTGTCGTTGCGATCGCGCTGACATCTCCTCCGACCGCCTGTGCGGACTGCATCAGCGGTAACAACATTGCATTTACTTCATCCTCTGTTTTTCCGGATGCCAATAACTGCATTTTTAACGTTCCAATGGCTGTCTGCAGCTCACCCATATGTGTCTGGGAATTTAAAAGGCTTCCCTGTATGGAAGTAAGACCGCCTGTTACTGCACTCACTGTCGTATTCAACTGACCTTCTACATCCATTTTCTGAAGTTCGGTATTTAATGTCTGGATCCCTTTGTTGATGCTTGTAAGACCGCCCCGCAATGCTTCCATGTTTTTCATGTTTTCTTTGGAAAGGCTCTTTGCAAGCTCATCAGACATTGTATTCATACCGGCTAAAATTGCTCCGCTTCCGCTCTTTAAAGAGGTAACTCCTTCAGAAACGCTTGTGACACCCCCGTTCAAATCTGAACTCTTGCCATTTAACGTATCTGCTCCGGCTTTCAGTGTTCCAACACCCTGTGTATACGCACTGATCCCTGTCTGGAGACTGGTGCTTCCATCTTCTAAAGCAACGGTTCCGTCCTTTAAGGTTTCGATACCATCCTGAAGCTGTCCGTTTCCGTCTAACAGCTGGTCTGTACCGTCTGTGATCTGTAATGCTCCATCTGCCGCTTCTACAAAACCATCTCCGATGGTTCCTAACTGTTCAAATACAGTTTCCGTATACTGCGTTGTGATCTTTTCACGAATGTTTGTCTGAATCTTGCTTACCGCTGTCTCACTCATTTTGGATGCGATGTAGTTCTGTCCCGGATTGGTTTCATAGTACAGCATCATCTTTTTTGCATTCTTCTCTGTCAGAGTCGTTGCATTTTTTGAGAAATCCTTTGGTATGGTCAGCACCATGTAATAGGTACCGTTCGCAAGCCCTGCCGCTGCCGTATCTGCATCTACAAAGTTAAAATCCAAAGAGTTGTTTTCTTTCAGATTTTTGACCAGGTCTTCTCCAACACTCAGTTCTTTGTCTTTGTAAGTTACCGGTACGTCCTTATTTACAACTGCAACCGGAAGATGTTCCACCCTTCCATACGGGTCCCACATGGCTCCCACAAAAATTGCCGTGTAAATTGTCGGTATCAGGATGATCGCGATCATGACCACGATCATAAATTTGTTTTGAAATAGCTTCTTCCATTCGTTTTTGAGCATTCATTTTCCTCCTTATTATTGTGAAAAATATAACTGCGACTGCTATATTTCCTACAACGTTATGGTAGCATGGAGAAATAAATTTCCAAACGAAAACTCCTAAACAGAATTTATAACATTTCTAAACAAAACCTAAATTTTCTTGATTTATTCTTAAGATTTCTACCGATTCAGGCGGTATCCCGCACCCCAGACCGTTTCAATGATCTTTGGATTCTTGCTGTCCTCTTCGATTTTTTCACGGATCCGGTTAATATGTACGGTCACGGTCACGCTATCTCCGACATAATCATAGCCCCAGATTTTTTCAAACAATTCCTCTTTTGAAAAAACGATATTCGGATTCATCGCAAGAAACTTCAACAGTTCAAACTCACGGTTTGGGAAGCGGATCTCTTCGCCGTCCCGAAATACTTTCCAGCTTCTCGTATGTATCTCGATCCCATCAATTTTGATAACATCTTTTTCCCGTCCTTCGGTGCCGTGTTGCGGCTCACCGTTCTTCGTCAGTCTTTCGTAACGGTTTAAGTGGGATTTTACTCTTGCTACCAGTTCTGCCGGATCAAACGGTTTCGATATGTAATCATCGGCTCCAAGTCCCAGACCCAGCACCTTGTCTATGGATTCGGTGCGTGCCGTTACCATTAAGATCGGAACATCCACTTTGTCGCGGATCTCTCTGCAGATATCATAGCCGTTTTTGCCCGGAAGCATGAGATCCAATAAGATCAGATCAAACTCTCCCGTCAGTGCCAGTTCCACCGCCTGCTCACCATCACTCTCGATCCTTGTTTGAAATCCGTTGATCTCCAGATAGTCCTGCTCTAACATTGCAATTTCTTCTTCGTCTTCTACTATTAATATTTTTTCTCTCATATCTGCTCCTGTTCTTCTCCCACTCTCGGAAGTATGATCGTAATACAGAACCCGCCATGGTTTGAAGCACTGATACTTCCGCCCTGTTGTTCTATAATGCGTTTTGCTATGTACAGTCCGAGTCCGTCTCCGTCAATCCTGCTGTTTCTTGTCTCATCTCCGCGATAGAACTGTTCAAATAAATGCGGCAGTTTTTCCTCCGGTACTCCTTCTCCGTCATCCGTGATCTTTAAAATGACCGACTCTTTATTCGGGATCAGGTTCATGCGGATCAACACCTGTTCCCTGCAGCGGTATTTCATGCTGTTTTCCATGATGTTGCGGAGGACACGTTTGGTCTGCTCATGGTCGATGCAGGTGATCACTTTTTCCTCCGGTACAAAAAATATGACATTCACATCTTTTTCTCTCAGGTATTGTTCATTATCATCCAGCATCTCCTGTAAAAATGCTCCAAAATCGGTCGTTACCGGCTCCATCGGCATATTTCCGGTCTCTAACTTTGAAAAATCCGAAAGTTTTCGTAGCAGCACATCCATGGCACATGCCTTCTGATAGGCAATGTCTAAATACTGCTCCTGCTTCTGTGGTGTATTGGCAACTCCGTCTTTGACTCCTTTGATATAACCTTTAATCGAGGTCAGCGGTGTCCGAAGGTCGTGAGACATTCCGGCGATCATCTCTGTCTTTGCCTTATCATATTCTTCTGCCCGGTCCACGCCCGCCGCCAGACTGTCCTGCATGGTATTAAAGGAATGGCAGAGTTTTTCAAATTCTTCCTCTCCTTCATATTCCACATGCTCTTCAAAGTTTCCATCCTCGACACGGTTTGCCGCATCGATCAGCTTTTCGATCGGCTCCATGATCCTGTTTTCTAACTTCCGGCTGAAATATCTGCTGATCCCCACAATGATCGCAATCGCCAGAACACCGATCGCCGTAAAGATAGGTATCAGCCACCGATATGTCTCCCTGTTCGGATTGATCTGTCTGGTGTTCTCATCATTGCGGAGCGCTACCACCTGATAGGTTCCGGTCTCTGTCTCATAACTTTTAAAGATCATCGTTGCCGTCCGCCAGACAAATACATCTGCCGGCTCATTGATGGTAACATAGGAATCTAAATACTGCATCTCCCGAAGCTGTTTTGTAGAAAAATCCGTACTGACTCTTTGCCTGTCTTTTGCGATATAAAAGTTGTGACCATAGCTCCGGATCTTTTTTCCGAGTGTTCCGATCTCATCCTCCGAAAATTGATATTCATCCAAAAAATCTACCAGTTCTACGGAATGATCCTGTAATTTTACATAGTTGATCGCCTGCTCTAAATAGGTTTTTTCAAAAATCTCTATAATAAATACACCGATCACCAACAGCGATAACAGCGCAAACAGCAAAATCCTTGTATTGGTTCTCGATAGTCTTTTTCTGATCGTCATTTTTATTCCCTCATTTTATCACAATTTTTTTATATTTTATAACACATTCCTAAACTGCGATAGGGGAATTTCTAAATATTTTCTAAACAAGCATTTTACTTACGTTCACACTTCCCATCTGCGGGTCCTGAAACAGTCCGATCTTTGGCGGTTGTACCGTGAACACCAGAAACAGGATAAATGTCAGCACAAAGACTGCCGTTCCCACTCCTGCATTGCAGTATTTTTTCTCTTTTTCTATACTGTGTTTAGAAAGCCATGTATACAATGCCACTGCGGTGTAAAACAAGAGAATATCTATCCATGCCACATCTTTCCCGCAAACGCCGGTATAGGTATAAAATCCTACGACGATCCACGCCATACCCGCTAAGACGGCTTTTGCTTTTTGCGTCAATAGGCACGGATAATCTTTGCCAATCACTGCCTCCTGGATCAGTGTAAATAAAAGTGCCGGCATAAAGAGCAGCTTTAAATGTTCCCATGTACTCTCACTGACCGGCGCGATAATGCCCACCGCCGGATTCTGTCCGCTCCAGTCATAGACAAAATGAAGCAGCGTTCCCACGATGGCGATAAATATAAATTCTGCGATTTCCCATTTTTTAATTTGTGTACAATTTCTCTGCATATACAATACCTCCAGGCTTTAGTATATGCAGAAATTTTATTTTGTTTCCTGTTTCCCTTCTGTCAAATTGCAATCTTATATTTTTTTGTATTACTTCTGACGTAAAATTCGGATCGAATTCAAAATACATAAGAATGCAACACCTGTATCGGCGAATACTGCTAACCACATATTGGTATAGATTCCTGTCAGTCCTAAGATCATAACGATTACTTTGATTCCAATCGCAAAGATCACGTTTTGCATTGCTACCGCTCCGGTCTTATTTGCAAGTGCGATCGCCTGCGGGATTGCATCCATGTTCGAATTCATAAATACAACGTCTGCTGCCTCAATCGCTGCATCTGCTCCACTTCCCATCGCTGCTCCGACATCTGCTCCTGCAAGTACCGGTGCATCGTTGATGCCATCACCGACAAACATCACGCTTCCATCTTTTTCACGGATTTTTTGAAGCTCGGAAAGTTTATCTTCCGGAAGCAGTCTTGCATGAACTTCTTCCACACCTGCTAATGCTGCAATTTCCTCTGCACTTTCTAATGCATCTCCGGTTAACATAACTATCTTTAAGTTCTGTCCCTTGATACGCGCGATCGCCTTTGGTGCTTCTTCTTTTAAAGTATCGGAAACGATAATGCATCCTGCGTAATTTTTATCTACGGCTAAAAGTACTTCAGAACCGCTTCCTTCTTTTTGATAGGAACTTAAATCCACATCAAATGCCTGCATCAGCTTCACATTTCCACATAAAAGCTGTCTGCCGTTCTGGATGGCACGGATTCCTTTACCGGAAATTTCTTCAATCTCACTTGGTTTTTCGATCGAAAGATTTTTATTTTTTGCTGCTGTTACAATGCTGACTGCGATCGGATGTGTCGATGCACTTTCACAGGCTGCCGCCATGGATAACACTGCTTCTTCTGACCACTCATCCTGTGTCAGTACCTTCTGTACATCGAAGTTTCCTTTGGTAATAGTTCCCGTCTTATCCATAACAACTGCTTTTACATTTTTCAATGCCTCAATGGCAACTCCGCCTTTAAAAAGGATTCCACGTTTAGAACCTGCTCCGATCCCGCAGAAAAATGCAAGCGGAACACTCAGTACCACTGCACATGGGCAGCTCATTACCAGAAAACTCAATGCTGTGTAGATCCAAGGATAAAATTCCTGACCTGTGATCAACGGAATGGCGATCGCCGTAAACAATGCCAGCGCAACTACGATCGGTGTATAGACTCTTGCGAATCTTGTAATAAAATGGTCAATCTTCGGTTTGCCTGCTGCTGCATTTTCTACCGAATTTAAGATCCTGCTGACCATGGATTCTTCTAACGGTTTTTCTACGCGGATGCGTAACAGTCCCGAAATATTGACACACCCGGAAACTGCCTCAGAACCCTCTCTGACTGCTACCGGCACCGGCTCGCCTGTAACTGCGGAAGTATCAATACGGCTCTCGCCTTCAATGACAACTCCATCTAACGGAATACGGTCGCCCGGACGTACCTGTACGATATCTCCTGCTTTTGCCTCTTCCGCAGGGATTTCAGTGATCTGACCGTCTTTTTCTAAAAGGACTACTTCCGGTCTTAAATCCACTGCCTCCATGATCTGACTTCGGCTCTTTTCAACTGCCACATCTTCAAAAAATTCTCCGATTCTAAAGAACAGCATAACGCCGACTGCTTCCGGATATTTATGGATTGCAAATGATCCGAGTGTTGCAATACTCATCAGAAAATTCTCGTCAAACATCTGGCCTTTTAAAATATTTTTACCGGCACTTAAAAGAACCTCTCCACCTAAAATCAGGTAGGATACTGCAAATGCCAAAAAGAATGGAAAACTGTAATCCTCGTAACCCATCACTTCATTTACCAGCACCGTACCTAAGAATAAAACGGCTCCTGCGATAATGGTATACAGTTCTTTTTTCTGCTCTGCTTTTCTCTCCCGCTTCTGTGCGGTATTCTGACGCTGCTCTTTTTTCTCTACAACCTGTACTCCGACCTCAATGCCTGCACAGATTTCCTGTATCTCATTTAATAAGGCATCCGGATTCTTTGCACTGACACGAAGCTGTTTTGTTGCAAACGTAATGGTCGCATCGGATACCTCCTCTAACTGGTTAATCCGGCTCTCCATCTTTGCGGCACAGTTGGCACAACCCAGATTTTCAATGGTATAAACCTTTGTCTTGTGGTCTGCCGGAATATTCTCTGCAACGTGGTGATGCTCATGGTGGTCGTGTTCGTGATGCTCATGTCCACAGCAGCAATCGTCATCGTGATGATGTTCATGCTCATGTCCACAGCAACAGCCATCATCGTGATGATGTTCATGTTCATGTAATTCTTTATTCATAAAATCGACTCCTCTCTTCTTATTGTTAATCATTTTATTATCTGTTCATTTGAACATCTATTCATATGTTTATCCTTATAATATTCTTATTATTTCCATTTGTCAACTACTTCTATTAAATTTCACTCAAAATAAATGAGAGCTTTTCTCAATAAGTTTCCGATGGCAAATACGGTTCTATCTCTCATTCATCACCCCATCAATCAGCCCCATTCCACAGTCCACATCTAAATCCGCAACTGCTACACGAAGCTCCTCTCTAATTGCTTCTACCTCCTTCGGCGATATCAGATGATTCAGTTGTTCCATCTTCTCATCCGCTGTATCTACATCAAAGTCCTCTAGTGCCTGTCGAAGTGTGATGAGAATTTCCCTCAGTTTTTCCTGGGATATCTCCTGTTTTTCAACCGATGGCTCTGCAATCTGCTTTTCAAGCCTTCGACCGGCTTCTTCGTATGCCTCTAACAGACTTTGTGTATGCAGCTCTATGGCATCTCATTCTCCATGATTGCCGTAATATTCCAAATGTGCCGCCATTTTTGATAATTCCTTTTCTCCAACAACTGCTGCCGCACTCTTTAACGCATGAACTTCAATCGTATATGCTTTGATATTCTTTTCTTTCCAAGCCTGCGTAATCTTTTGGATTTTTGCTGTCCTGATGCTCCTGTGGGATGCCCTCTTCTAATAATTCCTTTGGAAGAGAGGTACATAGCATTTTTTCAAGATGCGTACTGTCAATCGGCTTTGCTAAAAAGTCCGTAAAGCCCTCTTCTAAATATTCCTCTCTTGCCCCGGTTACTGCATTTGCAGTCAGAATAATCACCGGCATATCTTTACACGGAATATCTCCCATACTCCGCATCCGATGCAGGGTTTCAATTCCATCCAGCTCCGGCATCATATGATCTAACAGAATCATATCAAAATATTCCTGTGCCACTCTTGCTAACATTTCTTTTCCGCTCATCACCGTCTCGGTCTGCACCTTTGTTACCTTCAACAGATTCTGAACCACCTTTCAATTGACCTCATTGTCATCTACAATCAGAATCTTTGCCTCAGGGGCGCAAAACATCGGACAGAATGAGAATACGCTTCTTCTGGCTCAGTTTCGAGCGGTAGCGTATCACATAAATAACTGTCAGTACCAGATATGCTCCGATTAAAAGATAACAGGCATATGCCGCCATTCCATAAGAATAATTCCCCTTTTCCGTTTCACGATAATCTAATTTTCCAAAAATTAACATCAGTAAAAACGCCGCCAGTATCACATATCGGTAATTTTGAAATTTCACTTTTTCCTGCATTTCCTGTGCAATAATGACACTGATATATTGGAATGTTAAAAAAACAAAAATCATGAGCGAGCCGATAAAGATATCATGGCATACCCGATTGACAACCGGTGAAACTTCTTCTAAATGATTCACGGTATAAACGGTCACGATGTCAAAGGTCAGGTTTACGCTTCCCATAATCAGCATACTGCTGAACAGCTTGTGATTGATATCATTTTTTCTTTTTGCACTAAAATACAGACAGGCAATAAATACTGTCAGTATTAATAGCGCTGTCTGCATTTTTATCATACGTTACCCCCGCTCTGAAAACAATTCTCAATGCGTTCTATTAACTTCTTTCCGTCAATCGGTTTTAAAATGTAGCCCTCCGGCTCTAACTCCTCCTTCACATTACTAATCAGGACTTATTCCCCTCTTCCATGCGATGCATAATGTGCTTTAATGCCTCTTCAAAAATGTCTACTACATGCTGATCATCCAGAGAATAGTATACATTCTTTCCCTCTCTTCGGGATTTCACCTGTCCTTCGAGCTTTAACAGTTTTAACTGATGGGACACCAGAGATTGGGAAATGCCAAGCGCCGCTGCAATGTCATTCACACACATCTCCCGCTTGGATAAGGCGAAAATCATCCGCACCCGGTTCTCCTCGCTGACCGACTTAAAAAAGGATGCCAGCTTCGTCACATATTCATCCGGTATCATCTCATTTTTTACGCATGTCACGGCTTCTTCATTATAATTTAATTGGGAATCTTCTGCTTTTTTCACGAATCACACCTCTTCATTTTAGTATAAAGGAATTGTTCTTCTTTTGTCAATCAATAACGCCATTTCGTTTTCCTTTAACAATTTCCCAATATAATATTTATTAATTTTTTATTTAACATTAATGTTCGGTTCCACGGATTCAGTATGATACCACTAATCTCCTCTACTTCTAAAGCAGAAGTAAACAGATGTCCCATATCGGTTAAAAAGGTGGACATGACTCCTTCACTTCCTTTTATCTCTTCTTCAAATCCGGTAAATGCCACCCACCAGTTCGCTCCGTCATCTGTCTGAACCGCCTGCACCTGCATCCCCTGATCTCCAACCGGAGGTTCTACTGCTATGATGACCTGTCCATTTTCATTCATACGTCTGCGTATGCACGTCAGTGTATGTGCTAACATTTCCTGAGACGGCTCCTGTTGAAGTGCTGCGATTGCCTCTTCTATCTGTTCGTTGCCACGCAGACCCTCGTCTACGTTCAACTCCTCTTTATGATTCATATCTTTCCTGTCCTCCAATTCATATCCTCCATATCCGCAAAGGGAATCACCTCAGCCGGCGGCACTTGGTGTTCCCCGATAAATTTTTCCATCCAGACCATATGATACCATGTTTCAAACTTGTAACCACATTGATGAAATGTTCCTACCATCTGATACCCTAAATGCTCATGAAATTGCACACTGTTTTTTGTCAGGTGTTCATCCTCATTTTCGGGATAAGCTATGCAGGCATTCATATTCAATATATTTTGAGCCTTTGAAATTTCTTCAAGTGCCTGATACAGCAGCTTGCCAATTCCTCTTTGCTTTTTGTCCTCTTTTACATAAATCGTGGTTTCCACTGCCCAGTCATACGCTGCACGTTCCTTGAACGGTCCCGTATAGGCATACCCTAAAATCTCACCTGCTTCTTCTGCAACCAGATATGGATATTTCTTTAAGGTATGTTGTATCCTTCCACGAAATTCCTCTAATGCAGGGACTTCATATTCAAATGTAATTGCCGTTTTTTCTATACAAGGTGCATAGATTTGTAAAATCTGCTGTGCATCCTCCACCGTGGCAACACGAATGTTGATCTCGTTATGTTCTCTCTCCATTGATTAGTACCTCACATTTTGATTCTATCCGGCATATCAGAACATGTGCTAGAACTCTAATTCCATTCCGACATAGAACTGACCTGCCATGTCCCCAAGCTCTTCTCTTAAAATTCTATAACCTCTTTCCTTCGAGCAATGTCCGGTGTAAATACGCTGAATTCCTGTTTCTTTTATTAATTTTGCGAGCTCCCGGATTGCCGCTTCCGGATGCCTGAAGATGTGAAAACCTCCAATTAATGCAGTAATTTTTTGTTCCGGAAATGCAGCTTTTACCTCATTAATGATATTCACAACACCTCCGTGGGAACAACTGTTGAAGATGACTAAACCGCTGTCCGTATCCAGTACCAGACTCTGCTCATGGCAAAAATTATCCGGTTTCCAGCCCAGCTTTGTCTTTTGGTACATCATCTCTTTTTTCCCGATCTGTTCTAAATGCGGCGTGGAATGTGACACCAGATAAATTCCCTCTGCAATCGGACAAATCCCGGAAACATATTTGATTCTATCCTGATATCTTTTCGTAATCCCCTTCGGAATCCCAATATATTTTCTGACAAAGCCTTTCTTAAAATAGCAGTTTTCGCCGCATCCTTCCTGCAAATAAAACGGTGCCTTCTCATTGATTTCAAAGAATTTTCCCATCCCATTGGCGTGGTCATAATGTGCATGCGATAATACCGCAAAATCCACATCTTTTAAATCTATATTTAATTTTTCTGCATTGTCTGCAAACAGGTTAGATGCCCCAGTATCTAACAGCAGCTTCTTTCCGTTCTGCTCTATGTAGGCACAAAATCCCCACTCGCCGGGAATCCCTGCATGTTCAATATTGTCTACGACAATGGTTACTTTCATGGAGATACTCCTTTCACGTTCTTCTCACTCCTATTCATTATATCTTAATGTTTTATATTTGTATATTATCTCATTCGAGATTTTTCGTTTCTCCAATGCAATAATTTTATATTGACTACCATGTACTGATAGTACATAATATTACAATATATCATATTAATTAAAGGGGGAGATTTTATATTACCGACATCTAAGATAAACGCAAATGGAGTAGAAATAGGCGTAATTGGAAATACAATAGATGAAAACGCATATATCTGTCTAACGGATATAGCCAAGTATAAAAATTCGACATCTCCTGCAGATGTTGTTAAAAATTGGCTGAGACTAAGGAGCACCATTGAATTTCTAGGGCTATGGGAGCAGATACATAATTCTAATTTTAAAGTGGTCGAATTCGACCACTTTAAAAATGAATCAGGTTCTAACGCATTTACTATGTCTCCACAACAATGGATAAAAACCACAAATGCCATTGGTATAATTTCAAAATCAGGAAGATATGGAGGCGGAACATATGCTCACACTGATATAGCTTTTGAATTTGCCTCTTGGATTTCACCGGAATTCAAATTATACATCATTAAAGATTATCAGCGTTTAAAGAAAGATGAATCTGAGAGGAAAGCTATTGGATGGGATGAAAAACGAGCTTTATCAAAAATTAATTATCATATCCACACTGATGCGGTACAAAAGTATTTGATTACAAACAGTCTGACCGAACAGGAAAAAGGCTATAAATTTGCAAACGAAGCAGATATGATTAATGTTGCTTTGTTTGGAAAAAAAGCATGGGAATGGAGAAGCGAACATCCCGACGAAGCAAAAAGAGGTGAAAATATTAGAGATTATGCATCAGCAGAAGAATTAATTATTCTTATCAATCTTGAAAGCCAGAACGCAGAATTGATAAAGGACGGTTTATTACAAGAAGAACGTTTTCAGAAATTAAGAAATATTGCACATTCACAAATGAATATACTATTAAAAAATAAGGCAAAAGAAAAATTAAAAGATGTAAATCCAAATTTAATGCTAGGCGATAAAGCAAATAAAAATTAATCCTCTCTTTGAACGGAAAGAGTCCATATCAACCGATATGGACTCTTTTTCCTACATCTTCTATGTTCTTAGTTTATCACTAACTAACCAGACTTCCCAGCACTCCATAGGACACAATATCCATAATAATTGCCGCAATAATGATTCCGATTAAGATTGCAAGAGATGCCTTCTTAATATCAAACTCTAATAAAGAAGCAATCAGAGAACCGGTCCATGCACCGGTACCCGGAAGCGGGATTCCAACAAACAGCAACAGGAAAATAAATTCTCCCTTTTCCACGCCACTCGATTTCTTTGCGGCTCTGTCCTCTAACTTGTATACCAAATTTTTCAAAATATTATGTTTTTTCATAAATTCAAAAATCTTCTTAATAAACAACAGAATAAACGGTATCGGAAGAATATTTCCAAGAATACAGATAATATTTGCCTGCATCAACGGCACCTTCAGTAAAGATGCAATAATCAGTCCGCCTCGTAATTCAATCAGGGGCAGCATTGATACCAGAAAAATAAAGACTTCTTTTGGCATAAAGCTTCCTAATGAATTTTGATACCAGATAACTAAGCTTTCCATAATAACCTCCAATATACTTTAAATGTTAACGATACAATTTCCTTTCAAATGCACTTTCGCTCATTATAGCATACTTCTGCTCAGACCGCATTGAAAATTTTTCCTGCATAGGAAAAAAGACACAATCTTTACCCTATTTCTGGTTCGCAGGCTCCATATTGATGGATTTTCCTTTGATTTTCGCATTCTTCATTGCTTCTAAGACTTCTCTTCCGTACTCTTTCGGCACTTCGACAAAAGTATACTTATCATACATGTCAATCGCACCTACAAGACTTCCCGGCATTCCTGTTTCACCGGCAACCGCACCTAAAATATCGCCCGGCTTCACACGCTGTTTTTTTCCGATATTGATAAAGAGTCTGACCATGCCCTCTTCTGCACCGGTATTCTCAAAATCATAGTCACTGCTGCCTGTAACATTTCCTTCCTGTGTTCCAATGGCATCTAATAAAAATGCTGCTGCAATGTCCATTGCGGTCAGGTCATCGGATTCATTGATCGCCTGCTCAATGAAATTGATCGTCTTGCTTAAGTCTTCTTCCTCGATGATATTTCCGATCCGCTCCATGATCTTTTCTGCCTTGATCATCGCAACATCCTGACTGGACGGGATCGGCTGCGCTAAAATCTTGGTCTTGCAATAACGCTGGATGTCCTTGAGTTTGTAGACTTCCTTTCCTTTTACAAATGTAAACGCCCGTCCGGTTCTTCCGGCACGTCCGGTTCTTCCGATACGGTGTACATAATACTCGTCATCCTGCGGAATATCATAGTTAAAAACTGCCTCCACATCGTCTACGTCGATTCCCCTTGCCGCTACATCCGTCGCCACAAGGATATCCGTTTTGCCCTTTCGGAAATTATTCATAACACGGTCACGCTGGGACTGCTTCATGTCTCCATGCAGACCTTCCGCAAAATATCCTCTGCCCTGAAGTTCATTCGTCAGTTCGTCTACCTTACGTTTTGTGTTACAGAACACTAAGGACAGCTTCGGATCGTAATAATCTAAAAGTCTGGATAACACGTCAATTTTTTCTTTTCTCTTCACATCATAATAGAACTGGTCAATGCTTGGTACGGTCAGTTCTTTTTTTACCACCTTAATGGTGACTGCATCCTTTTGATACTTTTTCGTGATCTCTAAGATCGGTTTCGGCATCGTTGCAGAAAAAAGAATCGTCTGATGCGGTTCCGGAATATATTCTAAAATGGTCTCGATATCCTCACGAAATCCCATATTTAACATTTCGTCTGCTTCGTCTAAGACAATTTTGTTGACATGATCACAACGGATCGTTCTTCGGCGAAGGTGATCCATGACTCTTCCCGGTGTACCGATGATGATCTGTGCTCCGCCTTTTAACGAGCGGATCTGCTTGCTGATCTCCTGACCGCCATAAACCGGAAGTACCTTGACACCGTGCATATATTTTGCCAGAGCACGGATCTCATCGGCTACCTGTATGGCGAGCTCCCTCGTCGGTGAGAGGATGATCACCTGTGTTTTCTTATTAGAAGGGTCTACGGTCTGTAAGATCGGGATTCCAAATGCTGCTGTTTTTCCTGTTCCGGTCTGTGCCTGACCGATGACATCACTGCCGCTCATCACAACCGGAATTGCCTGACTCTGGATCGGGGTTGCCTCCTCAAATCCCATTGCCTTGATTCCTCTTAAAATCTGCGGCTGTAACTCTAATTCGTCAAATCTAACTGTTTCCATCAATTCTCCTTATGCTGTTTCGCGATCAATGCCTCTTTTTCGCTGCGGCTGAGTCGTTTGATCGCCGCCTCTCTTTTTAAGGCTTCGCTTTTGGTCTCAAATGTTTCACTGTATACCAGCTTTACCGGTGTCCGACCCCGCGTATATTTTGCTCCCCTGTTCTGGTTATGGTCCTCGACCCTTTTTTCTAAATTGTTCGTCCAACCGGTATAATAGGTTCCATCTGCACATTGCAGAATGTATGTATAATTCATCTTACGCCTCTTTTTTACAAATATCTGTTCAGAAAATTTCTTTTTAAAGAGCATGAAAATCGACGGTGTATTCCACCGCCGAACACAATATCTGTTATATTATAGCAGACTTCCGAACACCGTTCAAGAATTACTTGAAATAACCCATTGGGTCTACCGGCTGGTCATCTTTTTGCAGTTCAAAATATAAGTTGCTGCCCTCTTCTGAGTAATATTTTGTCGGTTCACTGATATAGCCAATGACCTCACCCGGAGCAACATAATCTCCTGCTTTTTTGCTTACTTCTTTCAACTGTCCGTAGATTGCTTTGTATCCGTCGCCTAAATTCATGGTAACGGTGCATCCGGTTACTTCATTATTAGAAACATCTAAAACACTTCCGGCTGCCGCTGATGTCACCTTATCGTTCACCTTTGCTCCGATGATGACTGCCGGGTTATAACGGTACTGGTCTAACGATTTAAAATAAACCGTCTGATCCATGCTGTAGTTCATGATCACTTTACCTTCTTCGGCTGCCGGCCATGCGAGCTCTCCCTTAAAAGTCAGTGCGGATGGCTTACTTGCTGTCTCCTGCACCTTCGGTTCTTCCTTTGCTACATTCACTTCTTCCTTCTGTGTCTCTGCTTTCTGCTTCTGCTCCTGCTTTTGTTCTTCCTTTTTTTCTTTCGCTTTTAAAATGCTGGACACATCTTCGACTTCCTCTTTTGCGGTCTCCTTGTCTTTTTCGACCTCCTGAAAAGCAACCTGCTGCTCCTCTTTTTCCTGTGATTTCTTATCTCCCGACTCCGTGTTATAGGCAAATACCATTCCTACAATGGCAAGACTCAAAAGTGAGCCGGCGATGATATACTCCTTCTTTTTCTTCATTTCTTCACCATCCATTATCTACATTTGATAATGTTAGTGTTTCCCCATTTTTTCGATTTTAATACCGGAAAAATAATATTTTAGAATTTCTTCATAAGATTTCTTATTTTTTGCCATATCCTCTGCACCGTACTGACTGAGTCCGTAACCATGACCACACCCCTTTATCACAATGCGGATGTGTCCGTCCATCTCTTTCAAAAAAAAGCAGGGCGACGGCAGCTCAAATGCCTGCACAAATGCATCGACATCCAGAGGATTCCCGTCTTTTTCTAACTCCGTGACATACTCTGCCCCATCCCGCTTGATCGTAAACGTGTTCAGATATGCCTCAATTTCTTTAGGATCTTCTTCTTTATTTTGTAATACCCCCGCCAATTTTTCCTCAAATTCCTTCTTTGTGAAAAATTTCACGCTCAAATAGTCCTCCGATAAGACATCCTCCGAACTTTTCACGCTCAAAAGATACGGCGTATCCTTATAAATCTGGCTTCCGTCCCTGGTCATTCCCGCACTGACCTTATGAAAAGACGGATTGATGACCTTCCCTCCAAACGTCATAACCTGTCCATTCGTGTCCCCGGCAGCCCGAATCATTTTTTCATAAAATTCATAATATTTTTCCTGCCCCCAAAGCTGCTCCATCTCCTTTTTTGAAAGCGGCTTCGGTGCTTCCTTTTTATTCTCTTTGCACCATTGCAGTTGTGTCCGTACAATGACCGCCTGTGCTTTAAGCGCCTCTTCTTCCACCGTAACCGGAACCTGTGAAGCAAGGATTCCTGCAATCTCAATACTTTCATCCGTTTTGACGGTCGCCTTTGCCGGCTCTCCCTGAAAACAATAAGTTACAAAATACGGCAGACAGATCAGGATCAGAACACAGGAGAAAATCAGCTTTAATTTTTCTTTCACATAGACCTCCTGACTCCTAGGACAATTTCATCCCGTTTTAGTATATGGGAAAAAATTCCTTTTATTCCAGAACGTTTGTTCTTGATTTTTTCTCTCTTCTGTGCTATTCTTATTTTAGAACATTTGTTTGTGTTTTATGGAGGGACGCTATGCAAATTGCAATGGATATGACGCTTTTTGAAAAATTGACCATTTTATCAGACGCAGCAAAATATGATGTTGCCTGTACATCCAGCGGCGTAGACCGTTCCGGGAACAAGACCGGAATGGGAAATTGCCTTGCACCGGGCATCTGCCACACTTTTTCTGCTGACGGACGCTGTGTCTCCCTCTTAAAAATACTGTTTACGAATGAATGTATTTTTAACTGTGCTTATTGTTTGAACAACTGCAACAATGATGTGCGTCGTGCTTCTTTCACGCCGGAAGAAATCTGCACCATTACCTTAGAATTTTACCGCAGGAATTATATCGAAGGACTTTTTTTGAGTTCCGGGATTCTGATCAGTCCGAACTATACGATGGAATTGATCTATCAGACTTTATTTTTGCTGCGTAACAAATACCATTTCAACGGATATATTCATGTGAAGGCAATTCCGGGTGCTGATCCGCTCTTAGTCCAGAGAACCGGATATTTAGCTGACCGTATGAGCATTAATTTAGAGCTGCCGACTGCCAATGCATTAAAAAAATTAGCACCTTATAAATCCCGCCGGACGATCTTAAAACCTATGCGGCAGATCCAGAACGGTATCACGGAGAACAAAGAAGAACTGGCACTGTACCGCTCCGCCCCAAAGTTTGTTCCTGCCGGACAGAGTACCCAGATGATCATTGGCGCCACTCCGGAAAATGACTACCAGATCATGAGTGTTGCAGAACAGCTTTATGACAGGTTCTCCCTAAAGCGTGTCTTTTATTCTGCTTTTATCAATGTAAATGAGGATTCCAATCTCCCTATGCTGCCCGGTGGACCGCCTCTTTTGAGGGAACACCGTCTTTATCAGGCAGACTGGCTGTTGCGCTATTACCATTTTCATGTAGATGAACTGTTAAGCGAGGCAAGGCCTGACTTTAACATTTATCTCGACCCGAAGTGCGACTGGGCAGTCCGTCATTTAGAATATTTTCCGATCGAGATCCAAAAGGCAGATTATCGCACACTGCTGCGTGTTCCGGGCATTGGTTACAAATCAGCCCAACGGATCATAAGAGCAAGACGGCACGCAAATCTTGGTTTTGATGATCTAAAACGGATGGGGGTCGTCTTAAAGCGGGCATTATATTTTATTACCTGTTCCGGCAGAATGATGTATCCCACAAAATTAGACGAAGATTATATCGTACGCAATCTTGTTTCCGACCGGAGCATGGTACCAAAAGAATTACGAAATCAGGGCTATGAACAGCTTACACTCTCCGATATCTTAGGATGATCCTGTGTGGGCTGTCACATCTGGCCTATGGATAAGGAGCTTTATTATGTATGTTTTTTTATGTGAGGATTCTCCCGAAGGTATTTTTACCGGTGTCTACGATGCCTGGGAGAGCCGCCTTGGACACAACAATATTTCCCTGCAGATCCACACCGGAGAAGAGAACTATGATCTGTTCTGCACTTACCGGGATGTCACACCGGATTTACAAAAGAGTGAGAAAGTAAGCAGAACCTTAAAGCAACGCCTGGGTGAAGAAGTCTATTCGATCCTCTATCAGGCTGTCATCTCTGATGAGAAATGCGTCAGCAAACGGCATCCGATGGACAAAGCCGATGCCGTATATAAGAGTATTGTCCTTGGACTTGCAATTCCCGATGGAAGCCGTCTGCCGGATTACTTAGCAGAACCCTATGTCCATGAAGTCTTTTCCCTTGCCCGTGTTGCCGGCAATGAAGCACATCATCTGCTCGGCTTTCTACGGTTTGAAGAATTAAAAAATGGCGTTTTAATTGCCACGGTGCACCCAAAGCACAATATCCTGCTTCTGTTAGCAGACCATTTCAGTGACCGGCTGCCACAGGAAAACTTTATGATCTATGACGAAGGCAGGCAGTTAGCGGTACTGCATAAAAAAGGAAGCCCCTGTGTATTAACAGATGCTTCCGATCTCAATGCCGATATGATCACAGACTATTCCTCTATGGAATTAGAATATCAAAAACTTTGGAAAGGCTTCTTTGAAAGTATTGCGATCGATGCCAGAAAAAATCCTGCCCTGCAAAACCAGAATCTGCCGAAACGTTTCCGAAAAGATATTGTGGAGTTTCAATAGTTCTTCTGCATGGTTTTTACATATATTTTTTTAAAATATTGCTAAGCTGTGCAAATTGTTCTAAGGTCAGTGTCTCTCCGCGGATGCTTGCCCCGACTCCCAATTCCTCTAAAGCCTTTGCAATATCTTCCTTGGACACCTGAATATCAGGTGCATTATTCAGTCCGTTGGCTAAGGTCTTTCTTCTCTGGTTAAACGATGCACGGATCACACGGAACATGAACTTTTCATCCTCCACTTCCACCGGACATTGTTCATGTCTGGTCAGACGGATCACTGCCGAGCCAACCTTCGGTCTTGGCATAAAGCAGTTCGGCGGTACATTCGCAACGATTTCCGGTTTTGCATAGTACTGCACTGCTAAAGATAAGGCACCATAGTCTTTTGTTCCCGGTCCTACCTGCATCCGGTCAGCCACCTCTTTTTGTACCATGATCGTAATACTGTCGATCGGCACATGGCTCTCAAAAAGTCCCATAATGATCGGTGTCGTAATGTAATATGGAAGATTTGCAACCACCTTAATTGGTTTCCCGTCATTTTTCTCTTTTGCCAACGCCGGAATATCCAGCTTTAAAATATCCTGATTGATCACCGTGACATTCCGGTAATCACTCAAAGTATCTTCTAATATCGGAATCAGATTTTTATCAATCTCTACTGCAACCACTTCCCTTGCATTTTCACAGAGGTATTGTGTCATCGTACCAATTCCCGGACCAATCTCTAAGACAAAATCCTCCTCTGTAATCCCCGCCGCATCAATGATCTTATCCAGTACATGCGTGTCGATCAAAAAGTTCTGTCCAAATTTTTTCTGAAAATTAAATTTATATTTTTGTAATACCGCAATGGTATTCTGTGGATTTCCTAATGTTGCCATACTTCTCCTTTTACTTTCCTAAAAACAACTGCTCTGCATTCCGATAGGTAACTTCTTCTACTTCCTTCGCTGTCACACCTTTTAACCCGGCAATCTTCTCTACGACATAAGGCAGATAAAGTGACGAATTCCTCTTGCCCCGGTACGGTTCCGGTGCCATATACGGACAATCTGTTTCCAATAAGATTTTCTCTAACGGAATCGTTTCAATGACCTCTTTTAATTTCTTTGCATTTTTAAAAGTGGCGACTCCACCGACTCCGATATAATATCCCATTTTCACATATTCCTGCGCCTGTTCCTTAGAATAGGAAAAACAATGGATAACTCCTTTGATTCCCTGCACATATGCTTCCTTCATGATCTCCATCGTATCTGCTGCCGCATCCCTCGAATGGATAATGACCGGAAGATTGTTCTCTTTTGCTAACTCTAACTGCCGCCGGAACCAGATACGCTGATTTTTTTGTACTTCCTCTTCCTTGTCCCAATAATAGTCCAGTCCGATTTCTCCGACTGCCACCACCTTTTCCTTTTTTACCTGCTCCCTCAGCCATAAAAAAGTATCTTCATTCAAATCCCCAATATCACTCGGATGGATTCCCATTGCCCCATAGACAAACGGATATTGCTTCGTCAGCTCCAAAGTGGATTTACAGCTTTCGATACTGCATCCGATATTGATGATTTTTTCGATTCCGTTTTCCTGCATAGTGGATAACAATTCTTCCCTATCATCGTCAAATTTACTGTCATCATAATGTGCATGTGACTCAAAAATCATAAAACTTGTCTCCTTTATCTATCTTATATTATCTTACATTCTGATAATAAAAAATTGCCAGCTGTGTCCGGTCACGAAGCGACAGCTTATCTAACACCGAACTGATATAATTCCTTACGGTTCCTTCGCTCAAAAAAAGTTCCCCCGCAATTTCCCGGTTGCTTTTTCCAAGTGCCACCTGCTCTATAATCTCCTGCTCTTTTTCACTGATGTCATATTTTTCATAATCAAACTCTTCTTTACTCTGCATCAGAACCGGGATCTTATGCACGATTTCTCCTCCAAACACACTCTGCCCGCGTTCAACTGCCTGCATTGCCGGCGCGATCCCTTCAAAATCCTGCTTTAAAATATAACCCTTTGCCCCGATGTTCAAAGCCTTTACAATATATTCATCATCCGAAAACGTTGTCAAAAATAAAATCTTCGCCTCTGCATCTTCTATAAGGATCTGTTCCGCTGCCTCTAAACCGCTCATCTCTTTCATCTGGATATCCATCAGCAATACGTCCGGATGATACTGATGATACAGCTCGATCGCTTCTTTTCCGTCGTTGCCGGTTGCTGCCACTTCAATCCCCTGTGCTTCTAATATTGTTTTTAATGAAATTGCTACCAGACCGTCATCGTCTACAATTACTGTCCTCATTCTGTCTCCTCCATCTCTTTGCGCACCGTTGCAAAAATCCGAAATCCGTTCTTCTGTCGGATATTGAGTGTTCCCCCCAGTGCCTCAACCCGTTCTCTCATATTAGAGATTCCGATCCCGTGGTCTGACTCTTCCACGCTGTGACTGACACTACCGTTATCCTCAATGCAGAGCTGGTAAAATCCCGGATGTTCCCTGAAAATAATGTCCACCTTATCTGCATTGCTGTGTTTTATGATATTCGACATTCCTTCTTTGACAATCGCAATAAAACAGTACTTGACATTGCGCGGGATGTGGGCAGACATATCATACTCGATATGGACATCATAATTTTTTCTCATATCCTTTACCGCTTCATATGCCGCCTGCCGCAGATCGATCGCATCATCGTGCAGATCATGCACGCTTTCCCGGATACTGTTCATCGCCTGATTCAGCGTATCATTAATCCCTGCTAACTGCTGCCGGATCGTCTCTTCCTTACAAATGGTAGCAAGTGCTCCCACCTGTAAAATAGAACGCGACAACATATGTCCTACATTGTCGTGGATCTCCCTTGCAATACGGTTACGTTCTCTCAAAGTCGCCAGATAGATCTCATTGTCCTGTTTTTCCAATAATTCACGGTTTCGCTGCTCCATCACCAGTTTCAGTTCCGTATCGGTATCCCGCAAATGAATGATATCTGCATCCAGTCTGTCGTTTTTTTCACTCTTATATGCCATATAAACGGCAAGAAATGCTGTCAACAGCCAGAGCATACTCATCCATCCCGTATAGATTTCTCTTGCCGGATAATAAAACAGCACTCCCGCAAGTCCCCAGTAAAATGAGTACCACATGCTGTCATACAATAATAATGGTAAAAAATACGAAAATTCGGGACGGATCACACACAACACCAGATATCCCATCCACAAAATTCCAAGAATTTTTGCATCCGTAAGATAAAGGCTAAAAGACGAAAAGATCAATGCCGTCAAAAGCACGACTACCGGTATCACAAATTCCTGTCTTTGAAACAGCAGGACTGCTCCTAACCCAAACAGGATTCCCTTGTCTAAAATCCTTATCATCCTTTCGCCCCCTCCCTCGTTGCTTTATGACATTTGTCATCTCACATTCTGACAACACTCACTACCATAGGTTTTTCCGTTCCATTATACTACAATTAGAAAGAAATAGACACCTTGAAATTGAAGGAGGAATTACATATGAGTACACCGGTAATAAAAGTAGAGAATCTGGTCAAGCGCTATAAAGAACTGATCGCCGTAGACCACTTTAATTTAGAGATCCGGGAAGGTGAAATTTTAGGACTTTTAGGCCCTAACGGTTCCGGCAAGACCACCACGATCAACTGCATCCTTTCTCTGTTATCCTATGATAAGGGAACAATCGAAGTATTTGGAAAGGAAATGCAGCCGGACAGCTATGACAGCAAACGAAAAATTGGTGTTGTCATGCAAAACGTTGCCGTTTTTGATGCGTTAAATGTCTATGACAACATCGACTACTTCTGTGGTCTCTATATCAAAGACAAACAATTACGCAGACAGTATGTAGAAGAAGCCATCGAGTTCGTCGGACTGAGTGACTATAAGAAATTTTATCCGAAAAAATTATCCGGTGGTCTGCTGCGCCGTCTGAATATTGCCTGTGGCATCGCCCACAAACCAAAACTGATCATTCTGGACGAACCCACCGTTGGCCTAGACCCCGCCCAGATGATCGAGATCCGCAACCTCATCCATGACCTGGGAGAGACCCACACCGTCATCCTTTCCAGCCATATCCTGAGCGAAGTGCAGACGATCTGTGACCGCGTGCTGATTATTGCGCACGGTAAAGTGGCCGCCCAGGGCACGCCGGAAGAGCTGGCCGCCCAGCTGGCTGCCCGCGGCATGATTGCCGCCACGGCACTTGGCACCAAAGAACAGATTCTGGCCGCTGCCGCCAAGGTGGAGGGCCTGACCGACCTGCGCGTGACCGCAGAAAAGGGCGATGAAGTCAGCTTTACCGCCACCAGCACCGCCGGTGCAGACCTGCGCGCGGCCCTGTCCAAGGCGCTGGCCGAAGCTGGCTGCCCGGTTGTGTCCCTGACAAGCGATACGATGAGTTTGGAGGATATCTTCCTACAGATCACCGAGACTGCACCGGCGGAAGCCCAGCCGGAAGAAACCGAAGAACCGGCTCCGGAAGCGGCTGCCGCACAGCCGGAACAGTCTGCTGAGCCTGCCGAACACGGAATAGATCGGAAGAGCGTCGTGTAGGGAAAGAGTGTAGATCTCG
>OLWX01000444.1_pt1 | contig 25240 bp, 25 predicted proteins | sample 1673541 | NCBI WGS metagenome assembly OLWX01 (sample SAMEA103958114, study PRJEB25191) | human gut metagenome | reverse complement strand
ATGGTCCACATTTTCCATAGGCACATCCGTAACATTCATCTTTTTCCAACTCTTCTTGCTTCATTTCATCGGCAAACATTCCTAACAGTGTTGTGTAAATCTTTTTCATTGCCAGGAATTTTTCTTCTGCTTTTTCCATCTTCTCTTTGTAAAATGGGATCAGTTCACGAAGAACTGGATGGAAACGTTCATTTTCATCATCCCAGGCACAGGTTTTCATCATACAGCGTGGCTGTTTCTCATAATTGCCCAGATAATATGGACAGAACGTACAGCCTCTTTCTTTAACAATTGCCACCGGAATCACTGGCATCTGACTTTTGATTTCCTTTGTTACATGCTTACTTTCAATTCGCTCTCTCATCTTAAAAATCCTCCAAGAATATATATATTTGCAAAAGGGAATTCCCCTGAATTGCCTGTTTTTAAGCACAAAAAAAGAGGCAGACTTACGATTTTTATTTTCGCAAGCCTGCCTCTTATCAATCTAATATTCTATTTTCCAATGACATACCGTATAAACACGTATATCGCTCTGATCACATACACTGGAATCATGATGCTTCCAATCAATGCTCCAATAATGACACTTAATGCAGCCATCCCAAGTGTTGCTGTGGTATCCATTCCTCTCGGAATTAGAATCAACCGCATTTTATGTATTCCAAATGGAAGTCCGGCAATAAATACCCACCAGAACCAATCCGTCTGCCCACTGACCTTCATAATTGTTTTTGTCATCCAAAACCAGAATACCATAAATGCCAGTGGCAGAATTGATTTTTTAATTACATCTCCAATCGTCATTTCTTTCGTCCTCTTATCTAATCTGTTTATCTTCTGTACTTTAGAAAGATATGCCTGATATCTTTGCATCTGTCTATCATTATATCTTATTTGCTTTTCATATTCCACTTTATCATCCCCTTTGCTCTGTTTGTGCTTTCCACGAATCTAATAACTGGAAAATTATTTTTTCGATTTGCTCTTTCTTGTAATCTGGTGGAAAATATTTTTGCAGTTGCTTTTCTGAAAAACTGATTTTCTGATAATTCACTTTTGCTTCTCCTCTAAGAATTTTCTCTATATCTTCTCCAGTCAATTCTTTTTGCTGGCTAAGTTCTTTCAGTTTTTTTGCCTGAGATCCATTTGGCATTTTCTTTGTTGTTCCTATAAACGCCAGTAACAATGACTGCTCATTACTTTTCAAATAAGATAAATCAACTGCAACAGTAAATGGCAATTCATTTTTATCTACAAACTCCAGCAAGTAATTCGACAAGTAGGTCAAGCGTATATATCGTTTGATCGTACTCATTGTCTCTCCGACTTCTGTGCCAACCATCTCAGCTGCCCATCTTTTTTTCAACTTTGGTTCAACTTGGACCAAAGTTAAATCAGTCCGTCTACCCTGACGTTTCAATGCTTCATACTTCATGCGGTATGCAAATGCCTTCTCACTATATAGCAGATTTTCTCTTTGAATGTTGGAATCGACCATAACCACAGTTGCTTCATCATCAGACATATCTCTGATAATGACCGGCATTGTTTTCAGTCCTAATTCCCTGCAAGCATATTTTCTTCTGTGTCCCACAACTAATTCATAATCCTTTTCCCCTGAATTTGAAGGTCTTGCAATTCCTGGCACAAGAACTCCATATTCTGAAATACTTTCAATCATTTCCTCCATTTTATCATCCCTAAACACTTTAAACGGATGATTCTTGAATGTATCCAACTCGTCCAGCGGAATTTCTCGCACACACTCCTGCTCCTCTGACAATCCGAATAATGCATCTACCCCTTTGAATTTTATCTTTGAAGCACTACTTTCTTTCACTGCCATCACCAATCACCTCCTCTACCAGTTTTTTATAAGCTTCGGCAACACGACCTTTCGGATCGTGTTTATAAATACTTACTCCCTCAGCACTCGTCTCTGCTGCCCTTATCGAAAACGGGATTGCAGTCTTGAAAATATTGATATATTCGCCATAATTATCATGAAGCAACTCTATAATCTCTTTTGAAAAATTCGTTCTTCGATCTACCATGGTAAGTAAGATTCCGTCAATCTGAAGCTTTCGATTTATCTGCTTTCTAACTTTATATATGGTCTGCATCAACTGTTCCAATCCTTTAACAGGAAGATAATGTGCCATAACCGGAATGATAACCGAATCAGCTGCTGCAAGAGCATTTACAGTAAGCATTCCTAGCGATGGCATATTATCAATCAGGATATAATCATATTCTGGCGAAATTGTCTTGATAAACTGTTTTAACACATATTCTCTGCTCATAACATTTACCAGACTAACTTCTACCCCAGACAGTTCAATATTTGCCGGAAGAATGTCCATTCCCTCTTCATGGTGAAGAATTCCATATCCTTCTGGTAATTCAAGACCATTCATTTCACAATGAAGAATTGTCGCTACTGTTATTTCTAATTCATCTGGATTCTGATATCCAAGACTTTCTGTTAAACTTCCCTGTGGATCAAAATCTATTGCCAGAACTTTATATCCTTTTTTTACCAATCCGATTCCTAAATTCACACAGGAAGTTGACTTTGCGACACCACCTTTTTGATTGACTATTGCTATAACTTTTGCCATCTCTATTTCCTCCCGATTCGTAATGTATGTTTTGAAACTGCTTTTTCTGCCTTTTTCTGATTTTCAGCCTGCAATGTTAAATCATGCGTCTTTATCAGCAATGCCTCAAATCTTTCTTTTTCTTCCTGCTGTTCGTGTGCTGTCAAATCCGTTTCCAAATTCGTTTTTTGTGAAACGCTCAACTTATTTCTAATATTATATGTGTCATATCTTCTTCTAATGCAATTCGCTTCTACACCGGACAGTGTAACCAACTCTGACCAGGAAGACACTTTACATCTTCTTGCAATCGTTCCCCATGATGGTGTTTCTGGATTTCTACAAGCATCATATATTTTTGACGTTGCCGGTTGTATCCGTTCAAATTCGTTTTTAAATATTTCCAAAAAATCATATTGATCATCCACACACCTTGTTCCATGACGTCCAATCCTTACGTATTCCATCTCACCATAATAATCATTTAGAAATTCTCTGGCTGTTTTTCCAAAAAGCTTTTCAAAGACCATATGGCTTGGTAGCTCTTTATGGCTGTCACACTCTTTTATTCTCGGTGGTATACCATTATGAGATTCTGTCCATTCATCTAATGCTTCATATACACTGGCTGCATCCCATCTATCCAATGGCGTGGAAGAATATTTTTTTAGTGCCTGTATCACTTCCACAACTTCCTCCGTCTGTGGCAGACATTGCAGTAATTCGATTGCCTTAGGTATGGCTTTTCTTCTTGTCATAATTCTTGCCATAAAAAAACCTCCTTTGAATGGTCATCATCTCATTCAAGAAGGTTCCTATCAGAAACAATTCCGAATTATTTTCAATATCTTATCTATACTGTTATTTCAACATAAGATATCGAAATGTACATCTGACAGCACTGTTTTTTTATCCAATGCCTTTATCAGAAATCCCTTATTTTAAGGCTTTTCCGGTCATTTCCTTTATCGTACTCTATTGGAACTGCATAGGTTGAAAATTTCACATCATAGCCCAGATCAAACTTATCGATCGCTTTTAAAAGCCCGATGCTTCCGATCTGAAATAAATCCTCTGCCTCTGTGCCCCGTCCGTAAAATCTTTTCACCACACACCAGATCAGACCGGTGTTTTCCTCCACAAGCTGTGCCCTCGCATTTTCATCCCCTTCGTGAGCCCGTCTGATCAATGCGATTGTGTGGTCCATACAGCTTCCTTCTTTTCCCCTCCTGTCGTTTTCTTCATCCAAACCGTAGTCCCTTTTCCAGGCACAGATTCCACCTGTACTTCATCCATAAATGCTTCCATAAATGCAAATCCCATCCCGGACCGATCCATATCCGGCCTGGTCGTATAGAGTGGCTCCATCGCCTGCTCCACGTTTTCGATACCGATGCCCTGATCCTTCACTGTGACTAGAATGGTCTTCTTATCTTTTTCAATCCCGCACCAGACCGTGATCTTTCCGGACGTCCGTCCCTCATATCCATGTATAATGCTGTTCGTCACTGCTTCGGAAACCGCTGTCTTCACGTCTGCCACTTCCTCCAGAACCGGATCCATCTGCGTCATAAACGCAGCCACTGCCACCCTTGCAAATCCCTCATTCTCCGATCTGCTGTCAAAAACTACTTCCATCTCGTTAAAATATTCCATTACATCATTCCCTCCTCATAAATCTGTATGATCTTCGTCACGCCGGACATATTCAGAATCTGCCGCATCCGTTCACTTGTATGTATCGCCCATACTTCCCCGCCAAGAAGAAAGATATGCCGGTACCGTCCCATGATCACTCCAATCCCGGAACTGTCCATAAAATTCGTTCTTCCAAAATCAAAGATCACATATTTGATATGTTGCTCCTCGATCACCTTATCCGCCTCCCGTTTGATCTCCTCCGCATTGTGATGATCCACCTCCGCCGGAAGAAAAATCGTAAGACAATTTTCTTTGATCTGATACTGCATTTTTGCTTAAACCCCTTTCTGTCTTTTTTATTTATACAAATACGCCAATAGCCTTGATGGATTTATAAAAAGAGTGCGCATTTACGGCACATAGTGCCTTTTGTTTTATAGGAAGTTCCTTCGGAATTTCCTATAAAACAAAAGAGAAAGTAACGCCTTTTTTCGCTACTTTCTCTTTTGTGCCTTTTATATTTTATTGTCCCTGGGTGCCTGTTCCACCGGAAGTATTCTCCGAAGTTCCATCTGATCCCATTGCATCCAGTGCGCTCTGTGCCGAATATGCTGCCTGTGTTCCCGGATAATCGGTCGCTGCTTTTTCGTAATTGCTCTTTGCATTGTCCTTATCACCTTTACCGGCATACGCGTCTCCAAGAAGCTTGTACACACCACCCTCACTATAAGAGTCATCCATCTTCTGGATCTTTTCAAGATCCGAAATGGCATCATCATAATTTCCACTCTGCACTTCATACTGCGCGGTCGAATACAGGCTCACACATACTCGCGGGAACACGGAACCGGAGATCGAATCGTAGATTTTCTGTCCCTCTTCTCCCAACGAATCCCTGTTCAGTCCAAGCAACGTATCTGCCATATCCGCATTGCTCGTTGTTCCGCCATAATACTGCTGATATACCTTGACCAGGGCATCATAGCTGTCCTGTGTGGATGCGGCAGTCTGCTTTGCCGATTCTACCTCATCACTGCTGTTACGGTATCCCTCCAGTTCATCCTTAAGCGTCTGGATCTGTGTCTTCTGTGAAGCTATCTGCTCGCTTAGTGCAATGACATTCCGGTTTTTTGTAGACGACTTTGTCTGGTTTACCGCCGGAGCGATCAGGAACCACACCACTGCCGCTCCAACCACCATACCGATCAGAATATTGACAACTGTCATCACTGCCGCATTGTCTCGCAGTGTTGCTGCAGGCTGGATGATCGTCTCATTTCCCAGATTGTATGTGACAACCGACTGTCTGCCATGCTTTTCCTCTTTAATATGTGCAACCTGCCGATTCCGCTGACGGTTCAGCTCATGCATATACCGGAGCGTAATATCATTCGTCACATCCAGCTTGAGTGCCGTCTTCAGGCTCTGTCTTGCTTTGGAATACTGTCCGGAATGCATATAAAGAAGTGCCAGAAGCTGATATGCCTTCAGGAAAGACGGATGTGCCACAACCACCTTTTTCAGCTGGATGATCGCAAGATCTTCTCCATTCTGTCTGCAGTATCCAAGACACTGGTTGTATTTGTGAACTGCCTGATTCACTTTCTCCAGCTCACTTGGATTATCCTGAACCTTACTGATATAGTAGCTGGCAATATTCTCTGAAGCCCTGAAGTTTTTACTGATGATCCACTCTACAAGAGCCTCCGCTACTTCTCCACGTCCATAATAGACAAGTCCGAGAAGATTCCTCGCTGTGATATTTTCTCTGTTAAACTGCAAACTTCTTTTTAACGACACAATTGCCCCGGACAGATCCCGGATCTGCGCTTTCTTCAGTCCATCATTGTACCAGTAGTTCGACTGGTACTCGAGTTTCTGCTTATAGTCCATCAAAATCTCCCCTATTTTTTCTGATCCATCATCTCTCTTAAGATATCTGTCATATCAGACAGATCCTCCTGATATACTGCATTCTCGATATCTTCTACTTCCAGACTTGGTTTGAACTTCTTAAGTTCTTCTTCAAAATTAAGCATCTTCTCCTCCTATCAGTTCTTTTAACTCCCCTACCAGATAGAGCGACCCCAGACAGTAAAGTTTCCCTTCGCTGCCCTTTTCATTCAATGCACGTGTAAATGCATCAGCAAGCGTGTCCTCCCGATAGACCGGTCTGTCTGTATACTTCCGGAACAACGCGGCAAGTGTATCTGCCTGCGCTCCCCTTTTATTGTCTACTTTGGCAATGACATAAGCATCTGCTTTCGATTCTTTGCATAAAAGCTCGATCATATGACTGTAATCCTTATCTGCAACGGCTGAAAAAAGGATTATCAGTGGATGGATTTCCCCTTCCGCCTCTCTTTGCAGCCGGATACTCTTTGTAAATTCACGGATTGCCGCAAGATTATGCGCCCCGTCAAAGATAACTCCGGGAAGAACCTCTTCCATTCTTCCCTGCCATTTAACAGATGCAACCACCTTCTGCCATTTGCAGATTTCTGCCTTGTCGCCAAATGTATATCTCATCGCCCGGATTGCAAGTGCTGCGTTCATCACCTGATAGATTCCGGTGCTGGCCACCTGCCATACGGTATTATTATCATACTCATCCAAAATAGAAAAAGCAATATGTTTGTCTGTAATTTCTTGAATTTTCAACGCATCTTTTTCCATTTTATACCACGGTGCTTCTACATTTTCGGCAGTTTCTTCTATAACCCGACTACTTCTTTCATCAGAGCCGTCAAAAAATACCGGTACGCCTTTTTTGATGATTCCGGCTTTTTCTCCCGCAATCTTTTCAATCGTATCTCCAAGGATCTCTGTGTGATCCAGTCCGATCGATGTAATCACGCTCAGGAACGGATGCTCGAAGGAATTAGTCGCATCCAGCTTTCCTCCAAGTCCTGTCTCCAGTACAATATACTCTGCATCATTCTCTTCAAATGCAAGCATACCCATTCCATACAGGAATTCAAAATAAGAAGGATGTTCCAGCCCTTCCTTTTCCAGTTCTTCTGCCACCTGCCGCACCTTTGCAAAAATCCGGCAGAAGGTATCATCGTCAATATCTTTTCCATTGATCCGGATCCTCTCGTTGAGCTTCACCAGATGTGGTGATGTAAAAAATCCGACACGCTTTCCCTCAAAAAGAAGAATCGCCTGCATATATGCGCAGACGCTTCCCTTTCCGTTCGTCCCTGCCACATGAAGAACCTTTCTTCCCTGGCAGGGATTCCCCAATCTTCTCATAAATTCACGGGTATGCAAAAGCGTATGCTTCTTTGTAAATTTTGGTATGTCCTCTATATATCGGACTACTTCTTCATACTTCACAATCTTTCCCGTCTTTCTTAAGCGGAACTCTACTGCTGCCCGCTCTTTTCTTCTTTATTATTCTGATCCTGCTGTTCTCCGGACTGTCCGGCATTTTCTGTCTTCTGCTGATCGCCGTCCGTCTTTGCAGAATTCTTCTGTTCTTTTACTTCATCTGTATATTCCAGGATTTTTCCATCCATGTAAATATATTCTCTTGAAGTCCTGAAGATGGTATTGCTTGATCCGACCTGGCTGACCGTAATGATGTCTCCATCCTTCAGCTTACTGTCCGGAAGTTCGATCCTTGTATTATTGAGGAAAGTAGATTCCTGCTTTTCATCATTGATGTAAACCTTGCTCCATTTAGTAAAGTTTGTTCCGTAGAGGCTATAGGTCTCATCCAGATTTTCTACAAGATCCGTGAGCGTAACCTCCTTGATCCCCATCTGCATATGGCCTTCTGTGATCGGCGGCTTACCATTGTATACATACTGGTCTCCATACAGAATATCATACTGTAACAACTCCAGATCCTTCAGATAATCCTTTGTCTGGCGTCTCTGCTGGTGATAGTTGAATACCGTACCGGAATGTAATCCCAGGCGGTCCATCACATCCGCCATGATCTGGTAGGACGGAATGTTCCGGTCCTCTTTCTGAAGTCCAAGATTGTCCCAGATCACATAATTTGTATTGTACAGATAACGGTTCTTCATATCCTTTGCTTCCAGTCCCATTGTCGGCAGATGGTCACCATAGAATACGACCACAGTCGGCTCACCGCGTTCTTCCATCATTTTTACCAGATTACCGGCAAACTGATCCATCTCATATACCTGGTTCACATAGTATTCCCAGGCATTGTTCTTCTCTTCTGTCGGTGCTCCTGTTACGGTGATCTTCGGGTTCTCAATCACCTTTTCTGTCGGATAATTTCCATGTCCCTGTACACTGACTGTAAATACAAAATCCTCCTGCTCGGTAGAGTCCAGAGCGTCTTTGATGTGCGTCAGAAGAATATCATCCTTTGACCATCCATTCTCTGTTGTCTGGAGAATATTCATAAACTCTTTACTTGTAAAGCTGTCAAAACCAATATTGTTAAATACCTTCGCACGGCTGTAGAAATTACCACCGTTGTTGTGAATCGCATGGGTTCCGTAACCGAATGCAGAAAATGCAGTTGCTGCACTTTCACATACCTGATTCTTAAGCTTTGTCTTATAAGGATACTCGCCCGGTCCGAAATAACGCAGGTTCATACCTGTCAGCACTTCAAATTCTGTATTGGCTGTTCCGGCTCCTACCGAAGGAACCTTAAAATATCCGGAAGAATAATTTTCAAACATCTTGCGCAGATTCGGAATCGGATCCTCTGACATCTGCAGATCCTCATATTCAATAGGATCAAAGAAAGATTCCAGCTGTACAAACAAGACATTCGGTCTCACACCATTGTCGGATGTGCTCTCTGTCATCTCTCTATTATCCGTGATCTTCTCGATCGTGTCTTTGTTATAATCATTCGGTTCTGAAATACCTGTATTAAAAAGGCTGGCCGAGAAACAATACGGAAGTCCGTAATCCTGATAAGCAAATGCGATATTTCCAAAATAAGTAGAAATAATCCTCTTATCTACAGCAACATTTGTCAGTACAGAATATCCAAAAAACGCTGCAACAACAATAATCAGCATCGGGATCCTGTGCATCTTTCCTTCATACTGTCCGGCACGTCTCCACATGGCAACCAGCCAGATGAGCAGTGCCGGAACACCAATTCCCATCATCACAAGCTCTGCCACCGAGAAATAGTTTGTAAACAGTGACAATCCTTCTGTAAATGTCTTTAGATCCTGTGCATTAAACGGCGTAACACGCTTTGCCAGCATCACTCCGTTGACAACACCCAGAAAGAGCCACAATGCACTGATGATCAGTCGTGTAAACACCCGGCGCCGCACCAGATAAGCGATTAAAAGTGTAACAAAAATCATTCCGGCATTGTACAAAAATACCAGCGGTGTTCCTGTCATATACTGCCAAGCTGCAATTGCAGAATGTCTGGACAGTGCTTCAATGATAAAGTTAATGATACAAGCCCACAGTGCCTGAAGCGGCAAAGAGAACCGGTTCATTATCTTATAGTACGGTGCCATCTTTTTTGCGAATTTGCTGTTTCGCCGCTTTTCAAGAATCTGCTGTCTTCGCTCATGCTGCTTTTTTAAATGCGCCTTTATATCTCCTGGCTTCATATTCTTCAGCTTCTGCCATTTTCCTTTCAGATCCGGTTTTTTCCACTGAATCTTTTTAAAATGAATTTCCTTCATCGTCTTTTAACCCCTTACGTGTTTCTGTACCGTCAGGCGCAGTTTATGCTGCGCCTGACGGTATATCCGGCTAAAAAAGAATATGCCTTAGTACTTTCCTGCAGTGATTATCTTCCTGCCTTTAAAGCCTCCAGACGTTCTTTCACCTGTTCCATCATCTGTGTATACTTTTCAAGCTTTGCTTTTTCTTCATCAACCTTTGCCTGTGGTGCTTTGCTGACGAATTTTTCATTTGAAAGCATTCCCTTTGCACGGTTGATTTCTTTTGTAAGCTTTTCTTCTTCTTTTGTCAGACGCTCGATTTCCTGTTCGAAGTCAATCAGCTCTTCCAGTGGTACATATACAGAAGCATCCGGTACTACGATCGATACGGCATCATCCGCAATACCTGCCTTATCAGCCTGGACAGCAAGTTCAGAAGCACTCATAAGCGGGCATGCGCATGTTGTCAGCTCTTCGAATCCTTCACAGAGCCTCTTATCTTCGCATACTACATAAACCTTTGCTTTACGGCTCGGCGGTACATTCATTTCTGCCCGCGCATTTCTGACACCACGGATAACTTCTTTCATATGATCTGTTATATTTTCAGCGTCTGCATAGCACCAGTCTTCGCTAAACTGCGGCCAGTCTGACATCATCAGAGATTTTTCCTCCGGTACCAGTGCGCTGTAGATTTCTTCTGTTACAAATGGCATAAATGGATGTAACATCTTCAGTGCATTACCAAGAACCGTCTTCAGTGTCCAAAGTGCTGCATTGGCGCTCTTATAATTTTCATCAGAATGGTAGATCCTGTATTTTACAAGCTCGATGTACCAGTCACAGAATTCATCCCAGATAAAGTCATATACTTTCTGTACTGCAATACCCAGTTCAAATTTATCCATGTTCTCAGTTACATCTTTTGCAAGTGTATTTACCTTGGATAAAATCCATTTATCGGTTACTTCAAAGTCTGCCTCATCCGGTTTGGAAATTACCTTATCTTCCATGTTCATCATGATAAATCTGGATGCATTCCATACCTTATTGGCAAAGTTACGGCTGGATTCTACACGTTCGTTGTAGAAACGCATATCATTTCCTGGTGCATTTCCTGTGATCAGAGTCAGACGGAGTGCATCTGCACCGTACTCATCAATGACCTCCAGCGGATCGATACCATTTCCAAGAGATTTACTCATCTTACGTCCCTGGGAATCCCTTACCAGTCCATGGATCAGAACAGTATGGAACGGTGCTTTTCCAGTATGTGCATATCCGGAGAATACCATACGGATTACCCAGAAGAAAATAATATCATAACCGGTTACCAGTACATCTGTCGGATAGAAATACTTGAAGTCCTCTGTCTCTTCCGGCCATCCAAGTGTTGAGAACGGCCACAGTGCTGAACTGAACCAGGTATCCAGTGTATCTTCATCCTGTGTCAGATGTGTGCATCCGCAATGCGGGCATTTTTCCGGCATCTCACGTGCAACAACCACTTCTCCACATTCATCACAATAGTAGGCCGGAATTCTGTGTCCCCACCAGATCTGACGTGAAATACACCAGTCACGGATATTTTCCAGCCAGTTCAGGTAGATCTTACCAAAACGTTCCGGTACGAATTTTAATTCGCCGGTCTTGATCGCATTGATCGCCGGTTTGGCAAGCTCATCCATCTTAACAAACCACTGTGGTTTAATCATCGGTTCAACGGTTGTCTTACATCTGTCATGTGTTCCAACGTTGTGTACATGTTCTTCGATGCTTACAAGGTATCCTTCTTTTTCCAGATCTTCTACGATTGCTTTTCTTGCTTCGTAGCGATCCATTCCGGAATATCTTCCGTATCCTTCTACGATGGTAGCATCATCATTCAGGATGTTGATTTCCGGAAGATTATGTCTCTTTCCTACTTCAAAGTCATTCGGGTCATGTGCCGGTGTGATCTTAACCGCACCTGTTCCGAATTCTTTATCAACGTAAGCGTCTGCCACGATCGGGATTTCTCTTCCAACTAACGGAAGGATGACATTCTTTCCTACGATATCTTTGTACCTGTCATCGTCCGGGTGTACGGCGATTGCTGTATCTCCAAGCAGAGTTTCCGGACGTGTAGTTGCGATCTCAAGGAAACGTTCTGTTCCTACGATCGGGTACTTGATGTGCCAGAAATGTCCTGCCTGTTCCTCATGCTCAACTTCTGCGTCAGAAAGGGAAGTCTTACATACCGGACACCAGTTGATGATTCTGGAACCTTTGTAGATAAATCCTTTTTCGTGAAGACGAAGGAATACTTCTTTGACCGCATTCGAGCATCCTTCATCCATGGTGAAACGTTCTCTGTCCCAGTCACAGGATACACCAAGCTTTTTCAGCTGACCTTCGATGGTTCCTGCGTACTCTTCTTTCCACTGCCAGGTTCTCTTAAGGAATCCTTCTCTTCCGAGTTCTTTCTTATCAATTCCCTCTGCCTTTAACTGGTTTGTAACCTTTACTTCTGTTGAAATTGCAGCGTGATCTGTTCCCGGGATCCACAGTGCATTATATCCCTGCATTCTCTTGTAACGGATCAGGATATCCTGAAGTGTATTATCGAGAGCATGTCCCATATGCAGCTTACCGGTGATATTCGGTGGCGGCATTACCGTTGTAAATGGTTTCTTACTTCTGTCAACTTCAGCGTGAAAATACTTTTCTTCACACCATTTTTCATAAAGTTTCGCTTCAATCTCTTTCGGATTGTAGGTCTTTTCAAGATTCTTACTCATTGTTTCCTCCTCTTATAAGTCCACCGCGCACTTTTGCTCTCTCTATAAAGAATAAAAAAAGCCCTTTACAATATGTAAAGGGCGTGTATAAACGCGGTACCACCTTTGTTCCACGAAATAAATCCATCTCGTATCTCTCACAGTTCTATAACGGAAACCACCCCGTGATATCCTACTCGCCCTTTTTCAGATACCCGGCTCCAAAGCTACCTTCTGCAACCACTTCCCGTAAACCGTCTCTCAGCCTGTGAACGGTTCTCTCTTCTTCGGACCAGTCTGCATACTCCTCTTTCTCATTGCCTTTTCCCATAACTATTGATAATCATAGTATTCAAAGTCCGATTTGTCAAGAAGTTCATGAAATCTTTAGAACTTCTTAAAGATTAAATTTTTCACTTAACTCAAAAAAGGCGAAATCCCTCTGAATAAGAAAGATCCCGCCCTAAATTCCTAAGCCTCGTCAATCGCTTTTCCGATATCGCGGCGCATATATTTGTTATCAAATTTAACCCATTCGGTTGCTTTGTAAGCATTGGCACGGGCCTCTTTGAGCGTTGCTCCTTTGGCTGTCACGCCGAGGACACGTCCTCCGTTTGTCACGATCTGGTCTCCGTCGAATTTGGTTCCGGCATGGAAGCAATAGTATCCATCATGCTTCTTGAACTCGTCAAGACCTGTGATCGGAAGTCCTTTTTCATAAACGACCGGATAACCGTCAGATGCAAGTACCACACAGACTGCTGCATTGTCTTCAAACTGAAGATCTACCTGATCCAGTGTTCCGTCGATACAGGCTTCGATCACATCGATCAGATCATTCTTCATACGCGGAAGAACAACCTGTGCCTCAGGATCTCCGAATCTGGCATTGTATTCCAGAACCTTCGGTCCGTCTTCGGTAAGCATCAGTCCGAAGAAGATGATCCCCTTGAACTCTCTTCCCTCTGCTGCCATTGCATCTACCGTCTTCTGGTACACATATTTCCGGCAGAATTCGTCAACTTCTTTTGTATAGAAAGGACTCGGTGAGAAAGTTCCCATACCACCGGTATTCAATCCCTGGTCTCCGTCTTTGGCTCTCTTGTGATCCTGCGCGCTTGTCATAGTCTTGATGGTCTTTCCATCTACAAAGGAAAGAACAGAAACCTCACGTCCTGTCATGAATTCTTCTACAACCATGGTATTACCGGATGCACCGAATTTCTTGTCCAGCATGATCTCTTTCACGCCGGCTTTTGCTTCTTCCAACGTATTACAGATCAGTACACCTTTTCCAAGTGCCAGACCATCTGCCTTCAGAACAATCGGAAATTTGGCTGTCTCCAGATAAGCCAGCGCTTCGTCTGCATTGTCAAAGTTCTCATATGCTGCGGTCGGGATGTCATATTTTTTCATCAGATCTTTTGAAAATGCCTTGCTTCCCTCCAAGATTGCTGCATTTTTTCTTGGTCCGAATGCGCGGATCCCGGCTTTTTCAAATTCATCTATAAGACCGCCAACCAGCGGATCATCCATTCCTACGATTGCCAGATCGATCTCTTTTTCCTTTGCAAATGTAACCAGCTTGTCAAATTCCATCGCACCAATCGGTACACATTCTGCAAGCTCTGCAATCCCGGCATTTCCCGGTGCACAGTACATCTTCTCTACCTTGCTGCTCTTTGCTACACAATATGCAATTGCGTGTTCTCTTCCGCCACCGCCTACGATCAATACTTTCATTGGTGCTCCTCCTTCTCTAACGGGCAATTGACACTCTGCCATCTTTTACTGTTACTTTTCCATTTGCGATCAGGTCGATCGCATGTGGAAGGATCTTCCACTCCGCCTGCTCCATCACACGTCTCTGCAGAACCTCCGGTGTATCGCCTTCTTCTACTTCAACAGCCTTCTGGAGAATGATCGGACCGGTATCCGTTCCTTCGTCTACAAAATGTACGGTTGCTCCAACCACCTTTACCCCTCTGGCAAGTGCTGCCTCATGAACCTTCAGTCCATAATATCCCGTTCCGCAGAACGACGGAATCAGAGATGGATGGATATTGATGATCTTATTCCGGTATCTGCTGATCATTTCTTCCGGGATCACAACCAAAAATCCCGCCAGAACGATCAGATCCGGTTTCAGTTCGTCTACCTTTTCAAGAAAAACTTTGTTAAACTCTTCTCTTGTCTCAAAATCCTTCGGCGAAACGCACTGTGCCGGGATCTGATGATTCCCGGCTCTTTTGAGTGCATATGCGTTCTTATTATTGCTGATGACACCGACCAGCTCTGTATTGGTGATCGTGCCATTTTCCACTGCATCAATGATTGCCTGCAGATTGGTTCCGCCTCCGGATACAAGTACAGCAACTTTTAACATAAAGTAACTCCTTTTTCTCCTGCTTCTACATAACCAACCACAAATGCTTCATCTCCAGCTTCTTTCATTGCCTTAATTGTAGCATCTACATCCTTTTCATCGACAGCGACAACCATACCGATACCCATATTGAAGGTATTGTACATCATCTCTTCTGCAATGTTGCCAGTCTTTGCGATCAGGTTGAAGATTGCAGGGATTTCATAGCTGTCCTTCTTTACCACTGCACGGATTCCTTCCGGAAGCATTCTCGGAATATTTTCATAGAATCCACCGCCTGTGATATGGCTGCATCCTTTGACTCTTACACCGGCTTCTTTTACGTTCTTCAGTGCTTTTACATAAATTCTGGTCGGAGCAAGAAGTGCTTCACCAAGTGTCTTTCCTAATTCATCATAGTATGTATTTAAGGATTCTTCTGTAATGTCGAATACCTTACGAACCAGTGAAAATCCATTGCTGTGAACCCCTGTAGACGGCATTGCAACAAGTACATCACCTGGCTTAATATCAGAACCGTCGATAATGTCTTTCTTATCTACAACTCCAACTGCAAAACCTGCAAGGTCGTAATCATTCTCCGGCATCAGTCCCGGATGTTCTGCTGTCTCTCCACCTACAAGTGCACATCCTGACTGCTTACAGCCCTCTGCCACACCGCTTACGATCGTAGCGATCTTTTCCGGGTAATTCTTGCCACAGGCAATATAATCCAGGAAGAATAACGGTTCTCCACCAGAGCATGCGATATCATTCACACACATGGCAACGGCATCAATACCGATCGTATCATGCTTGTCCATTACAAATGCAAGCTTCACCTTTGTTCCACATCCATCTGTTCCGGAAAGAAGTACTGGTTCTTCCATATTCTTGATTCCACTTAAATCAAATGCACCTGCAAAACCACCAAGCCCTCCTAACACTTCCGGTCTCATGGTTTCTTTTACATGCTTTTTCATAAGTTCTACTGATTTATATCCTGCCTCGATATCTACGCCGGCTGTCTTATAATCCAACATTTTCTATATCCTCCTGGTATTTTCACTGACATCTGTATGCCTACATCTGCTTGATATATTCTTTGTGTCCGATTTTTTCAAGCTTTTCTGCTTTTTTCTGGACGGTTTCTTTCATTTCTGCAGTGTAATCCTTCAATTTCTGAAGAAGCTCAGGATCTGAGGTTGCAAGAATCTTTGCAGCCAGAATAGCTGCATTTGCTCCGCCATCGATCGCAACTGTGGCAACCGGGATTCCGGGCGGCATCTGAACGATTGAATAGAGTGCGTCGACACCCTCCAGATTCTTCCCTGACATTGGGATTCCGATAACCGGCATCGGGAAAATTGCTGCACACATTCCCGGAAGATGTGCTGCCATACCTGCACCTGCAATAATTACTTTGAAGTCTTTTGCTTCTGCAGACTTCGCATATTCATAGAATACATCAGGCTCACGGTGTGCCGAGATGATCGTCATCTCATAATCGATTCCAAACTTTTCCAGCATGTCGGCAGCTTTTCCCATTACTTTCATATCTGAGTCGCTACCCATTACGATTCCAACTTTTGGCATAATGATCTCCTTTTCTTTTATCTATAAGTATTTTAATAAATAGCTAACCACTTATAAGTTATTTTACTAAGTCTGTTGCGGTATGTCAACCGTTACTTATCTGACCATTATTTAATTTTACTTATTGGTATTATTGAAAATCCATAACTAATACTAATTCAGAGGTTCATTGAGGATCTCTGTTCCCGGAAGAACAAACCGTCCATCACGGATAATTTCTGTCTCTGTTCCGTCTTTCGCCACTACAACAATGCTTCCCAGCTCATCATAAGGGATGGTGATATCGGTATGGCACTGAAAATATGCTTTCGACGGATCCTCTTTTCTCAAGATCGATATGCTGTTGTCTCTTGCAATAATCTCTTTTCCATCCGGATTGTAAACCTTTACATCCTCTGCCCAGCTGTAGCAGGTATCCCCTACTGCAAAATGCGGTCCCGTCTTTTCAGCGATCAGAATCGTATATTTATCTGCAATATCATATTTCTTCGCAACCGCATAAGCTGTGGTATTGGTTCCGATCGCAAACTCGCCGATCGGAAGTGTCTGATGATTGTGCAGAATGTTATCGAAAATATATTTTTTATTTTCTTCTTCTGAATCAAAATTGGTGCAGGTATACTCTGTGATCTTTCCTTCTTTAAAACTGATCTTCAGATTGTAATACGGAAGTCCGTGAAGGAATACCTTGCTCACAAAAAGGGTACCTTCTGTTCCTTCCAGTACCGGAGAGGTGAACACCTCACCTACCGGGATATTGACATCGGCAACACAGTTTTCAAAGATCGTCTCTTTTGCCGGATCGGCAAGCGGATGAAGCATCACTTTCAGATCCGTCTGGTTTTCGCCTGAGCCTGTTACTTTTACATACTCTCCTTTATCCAGTGCATCGATCATTGTCTGCTGCACCTTCTGGTAAAGCTTGTAATCCAGAGTATTGATCTTGATCGTTTCATCAAAGATCTCATGATACTGCTCTCCGATTTCCGGAACCGGCCAGGAAATGATCGTAAAGCTTCTCTCATCTCCCGGAAGATATTCATTGGTCAGACGTCCGGCCCTTCCATTCATCGCAACCAGAAGTTCTTCCTGCTTTTCGCTTAATTTAACTGCCTCTGGTTTAGCCTGCGGAACAAAAGTCTTTTCTCCGAAAATGTCGATCACTGCCGGTCCTGCATAGCCTGCTGCAATCTCTTTATTCTGCTCGTAAGTGGTACGCATCACTTCCAGCTTTCTCTCTACATACTGTTTATCCATCACAAGCCCGATATCATCTCTGTGGTCATAGACATACTGCTTGTTGCCGGAAATATTGAAAAATCCGATCTGGCTGTTGCGTCCTCTTGTGATCACGCTGTGACTTGTTCGGAAAATACTCGGCTTTAATCCCATTTTGGCAAAATTCTCAATGGCTTTTTTTACGATCCGTTCAAATCCCATTGCATAGTAAATGTTGACTACAGATTTTTTTGACAGGTCTTTTCCGGTATTTACAAAACCAATCCTGTATCCTTCACTGAAGGTATCTGCCATCTTATCAATCTTCTCCTGTGAAAGTGAATTTAAGTATGCGGCTGTCTCTCTTTCATTTACCCCCACATATTCTCCCATACGGTAGAGATAACGCAGATCAGAAAGATCTTCATTCATGATCATATTCACAATGAAGCATCCTCTTTCCGGATCGATCTGGTCTTTGATGCGGTCTGCTGCAAATACATCGCAGTAATCACTTGCATACCAGTAAAAGATTTCCTTCAGGCTTTCCGGCTGCGGCTGCTTTTCTTCTTCAAATTTGTTGTAGATTTCAATCAAAAGCTCTGCTCCGATCACAACATACTCCATACGCTGTTCCTGAACATAAGAAATGCTTCCGCGGATCTCGGTGTAAACCGCAGACAAAAAGCTTCCCAGTTCTCCTCCCAGCACCAAAACCGCATAAGCCGGATTTGCATAAGATTTCTCATAGTTTGCTTCCAGTTCGTCTGCATAAAGATCCTTCATCTCTTCCTGCAGCTCTTCTTCTGACATCTCTTTCTGCTTTCCGCTTTCCACATTCTGTTTCAGCTCATCAAGCTTTAAAATAAACCGAGCCACATGCTGGAAATACTCCCGATATGGCTCTGCTACTGTTTTTTCTTCTATTATTGCTTTCATTCTGTCAATTGCCAGATTATATCTTTCTTCCATTTATACACATCCTCTTATAAATACTAAGATCAGGGCAAGTAAAATAAATCCGTTTACAACAATTCCGATCTTGCAGGTCAGATAATTTTTATCTCTTTCTTTAAATCCTTTTACACCCGTTACAATACCGATGCAGGCAAGAATCATATCGAAAACCCCAAAGCTTCCTACCATTGCTGCTGATTTCCCTTTATTCATAAATGCCATTACAATCAATCCCGCTATCACTGTCGTAACAAGTACTGCCATCACACAGGACCAGATTCCCTTGCGGGAATGCTTTCTTTTTATCTGACCATACTTCCGGCTTCTTTTATTTCGATCTCTTTCGCGTGCTCTTTTTTTATCTCTCCTGCTTCGCATCGTGCCATCTCCTTATCATATTACAAATCGCGAAGACGATATACCCGATCACACCGCCAAGGGTGTTGAGTAGCATATCATCCACATCAAAACTCCCCACTCTTGTTACCAGCTGAAAGCACTCCACAAAGAAGCTCACTCCAAAACTATAGAAAAGGGTAAGAAAAAAGCTGCGATACCGGCTTGCCATCGGCATAAAAAATCCAAATGGCACGAAAATCAGGACATTTCCGAACAGATTTGCATAAGCTACCCATCCTAAAACATCTCGATACAGCCAAAATCTTTTTATTTCACAGAAAAGAACCAGGTTATAATGATATTCCCCGGTTCCTTCCCGTCCATACCAGTCAGAAAAAATCAGAAAGTAAAATAAAAATCCAATATACAGGACAAATAAAATCTTCCCAAGAACCCGAAGTCTTTTTCTGTTTTTTGCTTTCAACTTAAAGCGCCCTTCCTAAAATGTCAGTCCCTTTTTCGCACCAAGCAGCTTTCCACCGCTGACAAGCAAAATGATTCCGGTTGTCACACCAACAACAATAGAAATAATTCCGATCGCAATATTGGCACCGCCGGCAAGTCCCATCACCTTATATGTCTTTTCTGTCACTGTAACTCCTCCTTATTTTGCACCATACTGCTCATAGTATGCGTCGATTGCAGCCTTGATCTTGTCATCGATAACAATTTCACCATTGCATGGTTTGTTGTACAGATGCTCTACTACATCCTTCATGGTTACGATTGCATTAGTTTCAAATCCGTAAAGATCCTTTACTTCATCGAGTGCGCATTTCACACCGCCTTTTCCTACTTCCATACGGTCAAGGGATACCATCAATCCAACAATTGTTACATCAGCGGCTCCTCTTACCTTCGGTACAGTCTCTTCCATGGATTTGCCGGATGTGGTAACATCTTCGATCATAACCACGCGGTCTCCGTCCTGAAGCTTGCTTCCGAGGAAGCTTCCCTTATCTGCTCCGTGATCTTTTTCTTCTTTACGGTCTGAGCAGTAACGGATCTCTTTTCCGTATAATTCACTGTAAGCGATCGCGGTTACAACTCCAAGCGGGATTCCTTTGTAAGCAGGTCCAAATAATACATCAAAATCATCCCCGTATTTGTCATGGATTGCTTTTGCGTAATATTCACCGAGTCTTTTGAGCTGTGATCCTGTCACATAAGCTCCTGCATTCATGAAGAACGGAGACTTTCTTCCGCTTTTCAGTGTAAATTCTCCAAATTTAAGCACGTGGCTTTCTACCATAAAATCAATAAATTCCTGTTTGTAGCTTTCCATTTTATTTATCCTCCATCTCTTATCTGTTCTTTATTTTACAATTCCAACCATATCTTTCACAGACTCAAAGCCATTCTTCTTCATGTAGGCTTCAATTCCATCGATCACTTCCATCGTCACTGCCGGATTGTGAAAGTTGGCTGTTCCTACGGATACGGCACTTGCTCCTGCAAGAAGGAACTCGATCGCATCTTCTGCGCAGGAAATACCGCCCATCCCGATGATTGGGATGTTCACTGCCTGTGCTACCTGATATACCATGCGGACAGCGATCGGTTTGATGATCGGTCCTGATACACCTCCGGTCTTATTTGCCACTGCAAATGTCTTACGATTGATATCAATCTTCATACCGGTCAGTGTATTGATCAGGGAAACTGCGTCCGCACCGCCTGCTTCTGCCGCTTTTGCTATCTCAGTAATATCGGTTACATTCGGTGTCAGCTTCATGATGATCGGCTGCTTTGCGATCTTCTTGATCTGTCCGGTCAGCTCTTCTACATGCTTTGCATCCTGCCCAAAAGCGAGAAAACCTGCATTCACATTTGGGCAGGAAATGTTGATCTCCATCATATCGATCGGCTCATCCGCCAGTCGTTCTACCACTTCCAGGTACTCTTCCGGTGCATGACCACAGACATTCACAATGATCTTTGTATCAAACTTCTTCAGATACGGGATATCCCTTTTGCAGAACAGGTCAATCCCCGGATTCTGCAATCCGATGGCATTCATCATTCCACCGTAAACTTCTGCCACACGCGGTGTCGGATTTCCCGGCCATGGCACATTTGCCACACCTTTGGTCGTTACAGCTCCCAGGCGGTTCAGATCAACAAATTCAGAAAATTCTTCTCCTGAGCCAAATGTTCCTGATGCAACTGTCACCGGATTCTTCCACTCTACTCCGGCTATCTTTACACTCATATCCATCAGATCTCCACCTCCGTCGCCAGGAATACCGGACCGTCTTTACAGATCCGCTTATTATTCACATTACTGTGGGCATCCTTTTCTTTTGACTTGCATACGCACGCAAGACAGGCACCGATTCCACACGCCATTCTTTCTTCCAGGGAAATGTAACATTCGATTCCCTGCTCTTCTGCGTACTGCTTAATGGCACGCAGCATCGGCGTTGGTCCGCACGCATAAATCATGTCTGCTTTCAGTCCATTCTCGCGGATCGCATCCATAACATTTCCCTTTGTTCCGACACTTCCGTCTTCCGTGGAAATATACAGTTCTCCGTTTGCCTCAAACTCCTCTTTCAAAAAAGTCTGTGCATCCCGGTATCCTGCAAGGATCTGCTTCTTTTCACACTTCATCTGCTTCGCCAGCTCCAGAATCGGTGGTACACCGATTCCTCCTCCCATCAGGAAGACTTTCTTTCCTTCTGCTTTTTCGTACGGGAATCCATTCCCAAGCGGTCCGATCACCGGGATCGTATCCCCTGATTTCAGCTTTGAAAACTGCTCCGTTCCTGTATTTTCTCCTGTCACACGATAAACCACCCGAAGCATTCCCCGCGTACGGTCGATCTCACAAATGCTGATCGGGCGTGGCAGTAACTTGCTTCCATCTGTCGTATACATGGAAATGAACTGCCCCGGCTTTGCCGTGTCTGCTGCCTGCGTCTGAATCCACATGCTGTAGATTCCGTCTGCCAGCTGCTCCTGAGATGCTACCACCGCATTCTCTTTCTGCTTTGCCATACTGTACTCCTTTTACCTGAACTTCACTTATTTTGCTGCAAGTGCCCCGCTGATATCTGCGATCATCGCTTCTACCGCTGCTCTGGATGCATCGCCAAAATTCTCTGCTCCGAATTTTGCATAAGCTTCCTGCTTATAAGCTGCGATAATTCCACGGGAAGAATTTACGATCGCACCCAGTCCGTCTTCATTAAAGAAATGAACCAGGTCTTTTCCTTTTCCGCCCTGTGCTCCATATCCCGGTACTAAAATATAAGACTTCGGCATGATCTTTCTGAGTACTTTTCCCATCTCAGGATAGGTTGCTCCTACAACAGCTCCGATATAGCTGTACTCATCACCCATACACTCAGCTCCCCACTCGGCAACTTTCTCTCCAACCAGCTCATATAGCGGTCTTCCGTCGATCAGTCTGTCCTGAAATTCTCCGCTGGACGGATTGGAAGTTTTAACAAGAATGAAAAGTCCTTTCTTTTCTTCCTTACATACATCAATAAACGGATTCACACCATCGGACCCCAGATATGGATTGACTGTTGCGAAATCTTCTCCAAACGGAACATACTCTTTACTTCCTACTTTTATCTTTCCAAGATGTCCGGTCGCATATGCTGCGGAAGTTGACCCGATATCTCCTCTTTTTACATCTCCGATAATAACCAGATCTTTTGACTTGCAGTAATCCACTGTCTTCTTAAATGCCTCCAGTCCCGGAATACCAAACTGCTCATACATCGCGATCTGAGGTTTGACAGCAGGAATCAGATCATAAGTCTTGTCTACAATTTCCTTATTAAACTGCCAGACAGCTTCAGCCGCCCCTTCCAGAGTCTCTCCGTATTCTGCATATGCCTTATCTAAAATATGCTGTGGGATATAACTCAGCATCGGGTCAAGTCCGACTACGATCGGTGCTCCGGTTTTCTTGATCTTTTCTACCAGTTTGTTAATCATTGTTCATTCCTCCATCTTTCCTTCAGCCAGACGATCCGCCTTTTGAGTATCGTCATTTACATTCAACCTATATAATACCATACTCCCCTGCATTTTCACAACCGACATCTTAGAATTTCTTTTTCAGTCTTTCTTTTTCAGATCACAGGATTTCTTTGCTGAATTTTCTTAAAGCTTTTTTCACGTAAAAAAAGTACTCTGAATTGCTTCAAAGTACTTTTTATCTTTCTCATTCAATTTTACATAAGAACTTCTGCCAGTCCTCCCGGCACTAACAGCCTGAACGGATAAAATGGAAGATTCCTGATCACTCCGAAAATTAGAAGAAAAACTAAAATCCCTATAAGTATTTTAGGATTGATCTTTTTATCCACATGATTCTTTCCTGTCAATGCCCAGTCTACTGCAACCGTCACAAAATAAATTCCGAGAAACGGCAGCAGAAAAACCATGACCGGATTGTAGCAGAAAGCAGTCAGAAAATTTCCATGCAGGATATTGTAGCTCGCTCTCCCTGCTCCACATCCCGGACAGTACAATCCCGTGATCACGTGAAAAAGGCATGGCAGCGGATATTTTAACGGATTGTGGAAATACAGATAGCCTGCTCCAATCCCTGCCATACACCCGATCACTGCCAGAAATAAAATCCGGTTTTTCCGGCTTTGTGCAAACCAGTTTCTTAATTTTATCACCCTTTGCATTTCGGCCTCTTAATAATAATTATCAATTCCTACTATTATTCCAAAAATAAAGTATAAAATTCCTACAACCAGTCCGACTACAAAAGATACAATCGTCCATATTTTTGCCATCTTTGCATTCTGAGCTGCTTCTTCATAATTACCGGCATTCAATGCACTGTTGATCTTCACTGAAAATACAATACCTACGATACCGAACGGAAGACAGCAGCATACTGTGGAAATAATGGAAAGTACCAGATATGGTACATAATTAATTTCCGGTTTCTGCCCGTTATTCTGATAACCGGTCACGTTCTGATAACCACTGTTGTTCTGATAACCTGCTGCATCCTGATAGCCGCTGTTGTTCTGATAACCTGCTGCATCCTGGTAACCCGTTGCATTTTCAGTTGTCTTTGCTGCCCCCGTTGCCTGTACCGGATCATTCTTCACTGCATTTTCCTGTTCTGCATTGGGCTGTACTTCATTCTGCTTCGCACCGCAATGTGGACAGAACTTACTTCCATCAGGAATTTCCTGATAACAATTCTTACAATTCATATTTGCACCTCTCTCATTTTTCTTTTATCATATCACTAAATCGACAAAATATATAGTTTTTTCTATTATTTTTTCATCTGTCCATATCATTGCGTACAGTGAACCTTTTCTCCCCGTCTGAAAGAACAACAGCTGCCAGCCAGTATCCCAAGCATACCAAGACTGATTCCTGCCAGCCATCCTGCCGGATATTGAAATCTGAAATATACAGCCTGCTTTTCCATATAAAGTCTGACAAGCCACAGGATGCCTGTTCCGACAGTCAGTACAAGCACTTCCATCAAGAGAAAATACCAGTTTCCTTCCCAGAAAAACATCTTCCTTTTTTGCTTTTTTGTCATTCCGATACTCTCCATCACAGCCAGTTCCTGCTTTCTTGAATATCTTCCCATAATCATTACATTGAAATAATTGGTCAGTCCTGCAAATAGCAGCATCATTCCGATACTCCCGAGGATCATCTGATTTCCATGAATCCGGTCGGACATTCTTTTCAGCAGATCCGATCTGCAAAGAAGCAGAATCCCATTTTCTCCCTGATCCGTCCTTCTTTGATTTTCTTCTGTGAGAATGGCTCTGATCGCTGATTTTACTTTCTGCTCCTGCCCCACCTTCACATTCACTTCCATATAAATGATCTCTTTTTCTATTCCCAGTCGTTCAAATCCTTTTTCACTTACAAGAAAGAACAACATATTTTCTCCATGCCACCCCAGCTTCAGTTCTGGAAAATCTTTTGCTCTCCCGTCTAAATACCCATTTAAAGTAAAAATTTCCGCGGACTCTTTTTCATACTCCGAACCGGAACTGCAAAAGCTCACCGGTTCTCCTTTTACTTCTTCTGTCATTTTTTTCTGCTCCGGTGTGA
>OLWX01000435.1_pt1 | contig 25720 bp, 18 predicted proteins | sample 1673541 | NCBI WGS metagenome assembly OLWX01 (sample SAMEA103958114, study PRJEB25191) | human gut metagenome | reverse complement strand
TGCCGCACCTCGCTCGCCGTATCGGCACTTAGAATTATGCGGTATTGCCCTATACTTTTTTGCTTCCCTCTCCGGGAAGATGATTTTGTTGACAAAGAAGAAGATCAGCATCAAAATGTCACCGTTGAGCATCGTGGTTCCGATGTTATAGATAAAGTCCGGCACCAGCAGGCCCGCAACCACCGCTCACACGCGGTTGATGAAGTTAACGAAGCAGGTGATCAGACAGAATGCCAGCACCAGGCGATCTGCTTGGCAAGGTCGACCAGTTGCGCTGGATCAGGTATCGGATTTTTATTCAAAGCTGGGAAAACAGCCGGGTTCGAGCCCAAAACGGCAGCTGCAATCTTGCCTGTTTAGACCACGCATCAAATGTACATCAACAACTATGATTCATGGCAGGGAGCTTAGGACACAAAAGTTCATCCGATGCAGTTTTCTATGCATCCGATGAACTTTTTTCAGTAGCGTTTCCTTTTAAGCCACCTTGGTCTTTCGCAGATACCCCCATGCTGCCAATCCAACGAGCAGAACGATCTTGATCGGTGCCGATGCCAGCAGTACATCTGCCTGAAAGAAGGCATGCCCGCCTGCATAGAGAAAATCAAAGCTGATCATTTTATACAGTAATGCGTTGGAAAGTCCAATGCCCCCTGCCGGAATCAGGGTGGACAGCCATTCTCCGAAGGAGCCCGGCACGACCATATAAACAATCAGCGGTGCCACCACACTGATCAGCGCCACAGACAAAGCGGTCAGGTTGTTCTTGGCCCATACGGATGCCATCAGCACAAAGGCCACCTCCGCAAAGAAGATCAGGAAGTTTGCCACCAGCATGACCCACTCCATCTGGCCAACGGTATACGGCAGCAGGCTGGTCACAGAAAACAGCCATTGCACGGAAGTTTGGGTACTTTCCCAGCCAAATAGAGCATTCGTAACCAGGATCCACACCACGCCGCAGAGCAGATACGCCGCCCCTGTGATACTAAACGCCGCCGCTAGCTTTGCCGCTGCTAGCCGCAGACCGCCGTTTTTTGTGCACAATTGGATGTCCTGCGCCCCGGTCTGTGCATCCGATGCAAACACCGGGGCCGCAATCACCGCGCACAGCAGGGTGAGCAGCAAGCTCAACAGGGTCTGGTAATCCATTGCGTCTGGACTGACCCCAAATGAATAGGTGAACGGTTTTTGTACAGCATCGAACTTTTTCTGTGCAATGGCCTGCGCCTGCTCATAGCCGGGCTTTCCGCTTTGTTCCAGCCAGATCACTGATTCCAGCCGTTTTGGGAGCTGGCTGTAAAAGTTCTGCATATCCTCTGCGGTCAGCCCCATCACGCCCGGTGCCATGCCGGTTTTCGGGTCGGCAAAGGCTTCCTTTGCGTTGTTCACAAGAGGCTGATACCGGGCAAGTTCTTTATAAAATACCTCGACCGGGATATCGTTGATGGAGCTTGCATCATACTGCCGGTACACCCGCTGATAGGCTTCCAGTGCTTCCTGCATGACATCCGGCGTGATGGTATCGGATACCTGCTGCTCCTGCCGTTTCCGAATTGCTTTCAAACCCGTGTAACGCACTTCGTTTCCGCTGGCATCCAGTTCCGTCCAGCCGATAAAGGTCACCGGCAGATATGCCATAACCACGGCCAGCACCAGTGCAATGGCCAGCAGAATAGCTGTCATACGGGTTTTGCACACACGTTTCAATTCCAAACGATACAGGTTCATTTTGCTTCCTCCATTTCCTCCGGGAACAGCCACAGATACAGATCTTCCAGCCGGGGCTGTGCCGGGACGCTGTCCGGCAGCTGCGGTGCATCCGCCAGATACCGCAATGTTACCGTTCCGTCCGGCTCGTTGCGCAGGTTCACTACCCGCAGCCGGTATTCCCACCGGGCAAGCTGTTCCATCGGGATATTTCCCTGCCAGACTTTGGCTTCGATTTGCTTTACCAGCCCTTCGGTGGTGTCCTGTGCAATGATTTTGCCAGCCTTCATCACGGCATTTTCGGCCGCAATGTATTCCACATCCGAAACGATATGCGTTGAAATAAGAACGATCCGCTCCTGCGCAAACTCCGACAGCAGATTGCGGAAGCGCACCCGTTCTCCGGGGTCCAGCCCTGCCGTAGGTTCATCTAAAATCAAAATTTCCGGGTCGTTGAGCAGTGCCTGTGCGATGCCTACCCGGCGCTTCATACCGCCGGAAAGCTTCACGATCTTTTTGCGGCGCACCTCAGTCAGGCTTACCCGCTCCAGCAGTGCGTCGATCTGCCGGGCAGCCTCTGTGCGCGGCAGACCCTTGAGTGCCGCCATATATTCCAGATAGTCCTGCACCGTGAATTCCGGGTAAAACCCGAATTCCTGCGGCAGATACCCCAGCTTTTCCCGGTAGGCCGCACCAAGCGTCCCAATCTCCACCCCATCGCACAAAATCCGGCCACTGCTGGGCCGCAGAATGCCCGCCAGCATCCGCATTAAGGTTGTTTTGCCTGCACCATTCGCCCCCAGCAGTCCCCACACACCCGGCGTAAGAGTGATGGACACATCATCCACCGCCGTTTTATCCCGGTATCGCTTTGTAATATTCTGAATTTTCAGTTCCATGACTTGTTCCTTTCAAGCTTCTGCAATATATTCTGACCGGGCGGCAAGCCGGATGCACTGCAACACCATACAGAGCACCAGCACGCCCGCCGCCAGTGGCAGACCTTTCGGCAGTTCCGATAATTGCACGAACCGCAGCAAACACAGCTGCCCTGCAAACAGTGGTACAGCCCCGGTCATCATCCATTCCGGGCGCACCCAGCGCAGCAGCAGAAGCAGCTCATTGTTTGCAGTCAGAAATGGCACGGTCAGCACCGCCAGCAGTTGCCCGATGCTCCATGGCACGGCTGCCCGCACATTGAGTACCAGCACTCCCAGCAGGATCGTTTCCCCCGCCAGCAGCAGCAAAAACCGCATCACCAGTGGACGACCGATTCCTGCATATGTGGCTTGTTCCAGTTCAAGCATCTTATATTGACTTGCCCGGTATAAAAACGGCAGACCGAGCAGGGCTGTCAGCATGGCAAGTGTGCTCAGACCAAACAGTGCATTGCGTAATGTCCATGCCTTCTCCCACAGGGCAAGTTCCCGACCCACACTGTACAACGCCAGTGCCGCCATTGCTTCCAACGCCCAGACCTTCCAGCCCAGCAATTTGAACTGGCAGTGCAGCAAATCACGCCAATCACTCCGTTGTTTTACGACATGTTCCGCCCGGCAGCGGCGCAGCAGCGTTTTCGGTGCGGCTGTGTCAAGCTCTGTCGCCAGTGCTCTGGACAGTTCTTTTTCAAAGGCTCGATTCATCTCCAGTCCTCCTTTTCCAATTGCATTTTCAAGGTTTTCAATGCGGCACGCAGGCGGGACTGCACCGTGCGCAGGGGCAGACCTGTGATCTGCGCGATCTCCCGCAATTTAAGCTGTTGTGCGAACCGCAGCAATACTAGTTCCCGCTGTTCCGGCTCCAACTGGGCCGTCAGCGCTCGCAGGTTTGCTTTCTCCTCTGCCGCAGCAAAGCCGCTTTCCTGATAGGCGGGTTCGTCCGGCAAGCTCTCCAGTGATACCTCCGTCCGCTTCATCGTACAGTTCAGATCGATGCAAATGTTTTTTGCGATTTTGTACAGAAAGGGACGGAATGCCCCCTGAAATCCACCACAGGAATCCAGCCAGCGCACCGCTTTCAAAAAGGTTTCCTGTGCTGCATCCTGCGCCTGCTGCTCGTCCGCTGTATGCCAACGGCAATAGTTCAGAATTTGTGGGTAGTACGCTGTAATCAGAGTGTCCAGCGCACCCGTATCTCCGCTCTGCGCTTTCCGCAGCAATAATTCTGTCTGGATACGGTTCACCCCCTTCCTGTCTATTAAAACGTTCCACATCATCAAAATGATTTCCGTTTTTTCAAAAATCTCAAATAATTGTCTTTATCCTGTTCTTATAGCTTTATCATAATAAAGAGCCTTGTGTTTTTCCTTATCAAGAGGGCTGGCACCGTCCAGCCCTCTCTCTTTTTGCCAAAGTTTTCATTGTTTTTTCTTGCACACTGCCGAAAGTGACGTATTCTCAAAAGTTCGCGTTTGCGCAGCGCAGCGGAGCAATGAAAGCCCAAGTGGGGCTTTTAAGCGACCGAACGGTCTTGCGTTAGCAAGATGGAGGAGCCTCCGCCCCGACAAGTGACCGCTGTCCTTCCTCGCTGTTCCAGCAGGCAAGGATGGCCGGGTAGAATGCCCGTGCCAGACGGTCAATGACTTCATCGGGATAAGGGGAAGTGTTTGTGGACTTTTTCTTTTTGTTCAAACGCACGCTCCTTTGATCGTCCCACCGTGGCAAAGTCGGGCGAGAAAATCAAAGTTCCAATTTTTATCAGGCGCAAGGGCGCGGATGCTTTCCGCCCTGCTCTTGCGGCGGGTGGCTCGTTGATGGCTTACAAGTGCCTGTGGTTATGCCGTTTTAGAGGATTTACCGCTGGATTCTGCAAGAACTTCGCCCAGCGTTTTCAAAAACTCAAGATGAGGCTTCAGGGCAAAGCGAAGAACTTTGACCTGTTCCGGATGCGTAAGAAGTTTCGGGTTCAAGTCGAACGTAACCTCCCAACTCTTTCGCATGAGAGATTCAGCATTGTGGAGCCGGTAGTACAGTTCGAGAAACTTTTGGGGAACATCATAGTTTTCATCAATGGTGTTGCTGGCGGCTTTCTCTGCCTGCTTCACCGTTACTTTGTTAGGCTTGACCTTCTTCGGCTTCGGCACATAATTTTTGATTTCCTCAAAAATTTCAGCCTGTTCTTCGGGCTTGGCCTTGCCGAGATTTTCGAGAAGATAATCGGGAATGTGCAGTTCCTCGCGGAAGAACCGATCACGGAAACCGGGAGACAGTTCATCCGCAACGTCAACGCCGTGGGCATAGTATTCTGCACGGCGGACTGAACTTGCGCTGCTGTGATTTTCCTGTGCAATTCAAGAGTATCCAGAATGTACGATTCCCGCAGCATAGGTCTGCCATGTTCGTCCAGAAGTTGCTTTCCGGTGAACGCATCGTGCTGGTAAACGAGGTACGCTTCGATGGCGGTGTAGTCCGAGTTCTTAGAGCTGATATGCTTGAGCGTTGCCATACAGTTCACCCAGAACTTTCTCGGCGTGCAGCCGAAATGCAGTCAGGTCTGCAAGTTCGTCAAGGAGTTTCGCCCGGATCTGCTCGGTGTCCGCACCGCCGGAATTGAAGTGCCTTGCAAGCTGGTTGAGATTGCTGCCCACCTTGCTGCACTGAGCAAGCAAAGTGGAAACAGCGGTCAGGGTTTCTTCTCCGCCGCCGGCAACGATGACTGTTTTCTCGATCTTGACGTTGTGGATGGCACGGCGGATGAAAGTGGAGAGGGAGAGATTCAGGAGTTTGCAAGTGAGTTCCAGTGACGCTTTTTCCTCCGCTGTCACACGGAACTTGATGACGTGCGTTTTGTTGTTCGGCGTGTCGTGGCGCTGGGAATTGCTAGGAATCGGTTGAACATTCGTTTTGGTCATTGTACCTCCTGTCTGTTCGATAACTCCTCGGTGAAGTTATGTAAGCACGACACGCCGTTCCATTCGTGCCGCAAGGCACGAATGATGAGCAGGGTTTGGGGCAGGCACGCCCCAACAAGATCACTTCGGAAATGCAGACGCATTGAAGAAGTGAAGTCCCGGTGGAGCACAACATTTTCAAGAATTGAAAATTTGTGGCCACGGGACGGTTCTTGCCCTCTACCGCTGCGCTCAAAACGCATTTTCAACAAATGTTTCCGAATTGTTAAGACGCAAAAATAAGTAGAGGTGATGCTGCTCATGTAAGGGAGTCACCGTTTGCTCCGAACGAAGTTCCTGCCCCTGTTTGTACAGCGGCGTTGACGAAAAGTCGGTATCACGTCCGGTCGGCTCATGAAATTTTCAAGGTGCGTTTCCCATAAAAGAAAAATACCGCCCACGCAGCGCAGCGATGATTTTGTCGGGTGAATCGGCGGCAAAATGAATCGGGTGTGTTGCGGGCGGTACGTTCTTTCTGGGCAATCGTCCACTGAAAGTGGTGGTTATCACGGTGAGAACCACCACTTTTGTCAGCAGGATTTGGAATAAAGGGTATCATGAAAGTGTAGGTGCGTCAATATTGTTTTGCGAAATTTATTGCGGTAAAGCGGTAGAAGTATCACTAATATCTTCCGAAACGGCCAGATTTTCCTGCTTCAGTACAATTTTGACCGTCGTGCCGGATTCATCACTGTCAAAATCAAACCCAAAGGCCTTGTAAAGCATAGACAGCCGCTCGTAGATGTTTTTCAAGCCAATGCCGTGTCCCTGCGGTTTGACTGTGAAGGTTCGTATCTTAGTTAGCTTCTCTGGTTTGACAGGCTTTCCAGTATTGTGAACAATCAATGTCAAGGTATCATCCTCTGCTTGCACGATCACATCGATTTTGCAAACTTCATCACTATCCTCCACGCCATAATGGATTGCGTTTTCTACAAGCGGCTGCAAGGTAAAGTGCGGCAAGGACCATTGCTCCAGTTCACCGGATGCCGTCAGCGTAAACTCCGCACGGCTCTTATAGCGAAGTTGCTGAATGGCGATGTAACTGCCTGCCAGCTGTACATCTGCTGCCGCGGTAGAATTCTGGCGCGGGCTGAGGGCGGCACGGAGAATGTCGCCCAGACTGACGATCATCTTACAGGCATCTTCCCGGTTGCCTGCTTTGACCAGCCAGTTCAGCGTTCCGAGGGTGTTGTATAAGAAGTGCGGGTTGATCTGTGCCTGCAGCATCTTATACCGGGTTTCCTGCAGGAGAATCTGTTTTTCGTAATTCTCATGGATCAGTGTGTCGATCTTGCCCAGCATGGAATCAAATTCTTTTGTCAATGTGCCAATTTCATCTGCCGAGATGTCTTTCGGCAACAGGGCGCGGGCTGCTGCAAAGTTACCCTCCTGCTGGTCAACCGTCTGCACCGCTTCGCCCAGAGTATGGATTGGCTTTGTGACAAGGCGCGCCATATGCAGAAGCACCCATGCAAACAGAAGCAGAATCGCACATTCACCGAATATCAGGGCATTTCGAGCCGCATTGATTTGGCCATAGATTTCATGGTAGTCAAATACACTGCATAGCCGAAGTCCAGTAAGTGAACTGGTTTGCCAGCAGATGAATTTTTTCTTGCCGCTCAAGGTCTGGATCTTATAACCCTGTGCGCTGTCCGGCAGCACAACGGCATCCGCCGCCTTACCGCTGTGATAAACCAGCGTCTGACAATTGTACAGATACAGTTCAGATGGTTTGCTGGAAAGGCGGTGAATCTCATTGTCCAGCAATTTCCCGACATTCAGTGCTACCACAACGGTGCCCAGTTTTTTCAGGCTCATGTCCTGACTGCGCAAGATTCTCCGCCCACAGAGGATGTACGGATAGTCTGCACTGTCGGATGACACCAGTGTAAAGCCGCCGGGGGTCTGGTTCAGCGACATTTCAAGGGCGGTCAACCGGGCCGCACCGGGGTCGGGCATATCCTGCCCGATGGTCAGTGTATGTCCATACAGATCGGTATATTGCAGGCTGCTGATTTGCCCGTCCTGATAGATTTTTTCCAGCAGGAGCGGGCGGATGCCTGTGAGCAGATAATAGTAATTTGCTGTCTCCGGGTCTGCGTTTGAAAGGGCGTTCATCTGCTGCTGAATCGTGGAATCCACGGCGATGCTGCGGGTCAGGGTGTCAATGCCCTGAATATCATCGTCCACCTTCTGCACGAAAAAATCCAGTTCCTGCAGGGATTTCTCATAGAACTTTTCCTCAAAGACTGAAAGTCCCAAATGCAGTGCGCCGATCATCAGCGCACCGCTGAGCAGGGTCAGTACCGCAAAGATACCGACAAATTTCTGTGCCAGCGGTAAATCAAGAAACTGTTTTTTGGCTCGGTGGAACATGGCCTTTCCTCACATTTCGTTTACTGCCCCCAGTGCTGCTCCATAAGCCGCCAAAGGGTGTCATCATCCGGGTGATTGTCCGTGTTCAGGATCAGCATCACACGGCGGTCCGCTTCGCTGTCGTTAAACTCCCGCATCCATTCGTAAAAATGCGGGCCTTCGCCCATTGTACGTGCAAAGCTCATCAGGTAACCACAAAGCTGTGCCGACTGTTTAACATCAGTTTGACACTCGTTGGCGTAAAAGTCAATCCATTTTCCATGTTCCCGGTTCCGCATGGCAGCATTTGCGGCAGTGTAGGCATTTTTTGCCCGGCCTGCCTGATAGAAGCAATGCTTCCAGTCGCCCACGAAACCGGCCTCCAGTGCTGCGCATACGTCCTCGCCGCCCTCTGCCCAGAATGTGTAGAGCTGTGCCTGCATCAAAAGCGTATCCTGAAAAAGTGTCCGTGCGGCACCAGTCAGAGTGGCAGCAGTAGCTTCGCATTGGCGAAGATACTGCTCATAGTTTTGCATGGCTTCTCGGAATTTTTCACCGCACCATGCTGCCTGCCCGCTCAGAGCCGGACGGTCACATAGCCAGTTCAGGTCCTCGCTGGGCTGGGTGCGGTCACGGAGGAACTGGGTAATAAGCATCCTGGGCACATGGTTGTAAAATTGATCACCTGCATGGTCGTCCGGGTGTTCCCCGTACGATACGGCATGGTCCGCATATCCGGCAAGGCATTTTGCCACGGGCAGGGCATTGGCTTTGCCGTAGTAAGCCTGTGCATAAGCGATGCGGTGACCCTCCGGGTCGGCAGTGCCGCTCTGCCAGAGCTGGGCGATGCAGTCCAGCAGATACGCATGGGGCTTGACGTTGGAGCAGTTGATGAGCCAGTAATCATCCACACCGTGGCGGAGAGCATTGGTCAGCTCCTCGCAGACAAACTCCGTGCTGTTGGGCAGCATGGTAATGTGACTTGCCGCCTGCAAATCATAAAAGGATGCGTGATAATACAGACCGTGTGCGCCGGTATCGCCCTGCGGTGGCAGTGCCTTCACACGTGGATTGCTGTTGCCCTGCCGGCGGCTGACCATCTTGCCGAAGCCATTATCTGCCCAGATTTTGATCACCTCGTCCGGCAGATCAAGGCAGCCCTGCTGGTACAGTTCCATAGTCTCCCCATACAGATTGGTGCAGCAGACGGCATGCGGGTCGCTGTGCTTGACCAGATCATACTGTTCCCGGATGAGGGAGGAAATCAGTGCGCCCCGCTTTTCCGGGGTGTCGTACTGGGGGTCGTCCTCCCAGAAGGGTTTATCGCCCTGCCCCCGGAACCCGATGTTCCAGACGGTGGGTGTATTTTTTTGCCGGTCAATGGCCTGCTGCCAGAGCGCGCGGAACTTTTCCGGGTAGAGACTGAACTTTGGTTCCAGCTCCGGGTACGCCTGCACAAACATTTCGGCTCCCAGCGGCTCGGCATGGTGGTGGGTGATGATGAGGCCCATATCCGCTGCAAGATCATGGTAGCGGTGGCCGTTTTTGCCCGTGCCGGGAATCACCAGATTGCCGCCCAGCCGCAGCAGCGTCTCAAAGACCATCACAAAGGGCATCTCGCTGCGGCGTTCCACCTTCCAGTGAGAAATCAGAGTTTCATCGTTGACGAACCAGCCGCGGTACCGTACCCGTGCGGGCTTGCTTTCATATGTGAAATTCTGCGGCACAGTCACGCCATCGGTCTGGATAAATTTCTGATCGTTCCAGAACCAGAAGGGCTGCACACCCAGAAAACGGCGACTGATTTCAAACAGACCGTATACAAAGCCGAGGGCATCGGCGGCGGTCAGCATCAGTCTGTCCTCATGCACCTGCAGGCAGAAACACTCCGGCGGAAGGTCACTATCCTTTGCAAGAACGATATCGCCGCCGGGCATTCCGGTCTCTGTGAATACAGCTTTCTTATCTCTCTGCAAGGCAGAGATGGCATACTGTACGGGCTTTGGCGGCTCCGTAGCAACGATCTGACTATTCCGGTTGAGAATCATACACAAAAACCTCTCTTTTGAAAAAAGGCACTGTACGCGCCGCACAGTGCCTTGATGAATGAACTTAACCCTTGATGCCGTCAGTGGCGATACCTTCAACGATATATTTCTGGAACAGGATGAACACGATGATGACCGGCAGCAACGACAGCACCGACATAGCGAACAGACCGCCGTAGTTGTTGTAGCTATTGGGGTCGGTGTAGAGCTTCAGTGCCAGCGGGATGGTATAATTCTTCGGGCTGGAAACGAAGATCAGCGGCTGGAAGAAGTCCTGCCAGATCCAGTAGAAGGCGAAGATGGCTGCGGTCACGATGGCGGGCTTGACGATGGGAATCATAATTTTGAACAGGATGCCGGGCTTGGAACAGCCGTCCAGCATGGCAGCCTCGTCCAGATCACGGGGAATGCCGCGCATATACTGGGCGATGAGGAAGATGAAGAAGCCGTAGCCGAACACCCACGGCAGGGTCATAGAAACCAGCGTATCGGAAAGTCCCAGCTTTTTCAGGATGATGTACTGGGGCACTACCATGACCTGCGAAGGAATCATCATAGTCATGACGATGCAGCCGAACCAGAAGTTTGCACCCTTGAATTTCAGGCGGGAAACCGCATAGGCGGCGAGCAGGGAACAGAAGATAGTGCCTGCAACCGAGACCACAGTAACGATGACGCTGTTCAATGTAAACCGCCAGAACGGAATGCCCGCGATACCCTTCCAGCCGGAAAGGTAGTTTGTGAGAATATCCCACTTTTCCGGGATGAGCGACCATGCGTTGTGGAACATGGTGTCGTTGGACTTGAAAGAGCTCATCAGCAGCCACAGCAGCGGATACACCATGATAAAGCCCAGAACACAGGAAAAAATGTGGAAGAACACGGATTGTGCCTTTGTACTTTTCTGACCAACCATTTTTCTTTCTCCTTACCCTTCGTAATGAACCCAGCTGTTCTGGCTCTTGAACAGGATCAGGGTCATAACTCCGATGATGGCAACCAGAATCCATGCCAGTGCGCAGGAGTAACCCATGTGGAAGTTTGCAAATGCCGAGCGGTACAGGTACAGCACATAGGTCAGAGTGCTGTTCATGGGGCCGCCATCCGTGATAACGTAACTCTCGGTAAAGACGCGGAAACCGTTGATGATCTGCTGGATGAGGTTGAAGAAGATAGTCGGGGTCAGCATCGGCATGGTGATTTTCCAGAATTGCTGCATCTTGGAAGCACCATCCAGCGAAGCAGATTCATACAGGGAATTCGGAATCTGCTTCAGCCCGGAGAGGAACACCAGCATACAGGAACCGAACTGCCACACACCCATCAGGACGATGACGAACAGAGCAGTTTTGGGGTTGCCCAGCAGGGAGAATTTCTGTTCGATGCCAATGGCAGACAGCAGGCTCATAAGAACACCCTTGTTGCCGAAAATCTGCTTCCAGACCACGGAAACAGCGATAGAGCCGCCGACGATGGACGGGATGTAATACAGAACACGATAAAATGCCATGCCCATGTGCTTTTTGTTCAGCAACGTTGCCACGAACAGCGCAAAGGCCAGACGGAGCGGCACCATGATAAAGACATAGCTGAACGTAACGACCAACGCCTTGCGAAAGGTCTTATCGGTTGTAAAAATAGTGATATAGTTTTTCAGTCCGACCCAGTTGGGGGCGGACAGCAGGTTATAATCCGTAAAGGAATAGTAGATGGACATCGCAGCCGGGATCACATACATGAAGATGAATCCAAACAGCCACGGAGCCAGCAGCAGATAGCCGACTTTGGTATCATCGCCAAAATTGTGCTTTTTCAGCGCAACAGCTTTTGTGTTTGACACAGCGAGGCCTCCTTTTCACAAAAAGGCGGGAGGGGTCTGTGGAGTGACCCCTCCCGCATGGTTTCATTAGTTGTTGGTGGCGAGGATGTTGTTGGCCTCGTCATAGAACTGCTGTGCAGCCTCGGCGGGAGTGGCCTGACCGTAGAACACGCTGTAGGCAATGTTCTTGAACTGGGTGTTGATCTCGGAAATACCGGAGGGGTCCGGTGCCGGGGTATCGCCGCAGTAATCAGCGGCATCGGAAACGAAGTCGAACATTTCAACCTGCTTCTGGGTCAGCGCGCCGCTGCTGGTCAGATGATCACGGGAGTTGCTTGCGGAGGGAGTGCCGCGCTCGCCCAGCATGATGTCGTTGGCTTCGTCGCTGTTCAGGAACCAGCTGATGAAAGCGGCAGCAGCATCCTTGACCTTGGAAGTCTCGGACACGGAGAAGAACATGCCGGGCTTGTACCAAAGAGCTTTCTCTCCGGCCTTCTTCACCGGGGGAACCAGCAGCTCCAGCGTGTCGTTGCCGGCATTTGCACCGATGGTGCCAAAGTTGTTCCAGGACTGGTGGAATGCTGCATCGCCGGTGATGACCGGGCTTGCGTCATTGCCAAGGGTCGCAATCTGCTCGTACTCATCGGGGTTCGGTGCGGCACCGGCATCGATCAGTTCTTTCCAAAGCTGGAAGTAATCGGTCAGGATCTGCACATCATCAAAGCCCAGGCTCTTGTTGTCCTCTGCGAACAGGGAGACACCATGCTCACGCACCCAGTAGTTCAGCAGGTTGGTGTCGATGAACGCAGAGCCGCCGAAGCCGTACTTGCCGGTCTTTTCCTTGACGGTCTTGCAGATGGAAACAAAGTCGTCCCAGGTCCAGCCGTTCTGAGGAGCGGTGACACCGGCCTCTTCCAGCACAGAGGGGTTGTAGATGAAGGAGACCAGCGAGGTGGACAGCGGGATACCCACCATCTTGCCGCCAATGGTGCCTGCATCGATCAGGGCATCGTCCACGTTGGAAATATCCAGCGTGCCGTCCGAAGCATAAGAGGACAGGTCTGCCAGAGAGCCGTTCTTGGCGTAGGTGGAGATGTACATATAGTCCATCTGGACGATATCAGCCATGCCGCCGGTGGCTGTGTCGGTAGCCAGCTTCTCAAAGTAGCCATCCCAGCCGGAGGGGGTGGTCTCAAAATGCACATTGGGGTTCAGCTCGGTGTACTTGTCCAGCACTTTCTGGGTCAGGTCGTGACGGGTCTGGCCGCCCCACCATGTAAAGCGAATGGTCACATCGCCGTTTACGGCAGATGCGCTGCCGGATGCGGCAGAAGAAGCAGCGGTGGAGCTGGATGCGCCGCCGCAGGCGGCCAGTGCGGATGCCACACCGGCAGCACCGGCGACCTTCAGAAAGTTTCTGCGAGAGATCTTCATGAGAATTTCCTCCATTTTCCTTCGTGTTTTCTGTTACGGGGGAGCCGTCGCTCCCTGTATGGTACGCACCCTTTTGTTGCTTTTATTGTATCGCTTTTTTTCAAAAACAAAATGGAAAATGTCGGTCTTTCTCTTGGAAAAAACCGACATTCAAAAGCAGCCTGTTCAATGATGGTTCCGGTATTCCGTCGGTGTCACGCCGCAGATCTTACGGAATACTTTGGAAAAATACTGTCCGTCCAGCGGGTAGCCCACCAGTTCCGCCAGACGGCTGATCTTCATATCCGGCTGAAATTCCAGCAGCCGCCGGGCCTGTGTGATGCGGCAGTGTTCCAGATACGCCGAGAACCGGTTGCCGGTCATCTGGAAGAAGATGCGCCGCAGGTGATCTTCGCTCATGAAAAGCCGCTGCTGTGCAATGGTCTGCAAGCTGAACTCCGGCTCCGGGAGGTTTTCGTAGATGGCAAGAAAGATCTCCCGGCTCCGAGCATCGGGCTGGGGGTGGTTCCATGCGGCGGTCAGAGCATCTGCCCATGCCGGGAGCGAATCCTCCGGGGCAGCCTTGTCCTCGAACAGCAGCTTCCACGCCAGCTCGCAGAGCTTTTGCCGCTGCTGCGGGCGATAGTCCTTTGCCTCCATTTTGGCAAAGGAAAACGCAAGCTCCTGCAAAAGCTCCTCATAGCTGCCGGTCTGCCGCAGTGCTTCCAGATCAAAGATCTCGTTCACCGTTTCCGGCAATGCCGCATTCCGGGAAGGGCGCAGAAGGGCGGGCTCGTTTTCATCCATGTTCAGCTGCAAAAGCTCCTGCGCCTGCCGGAACAGCACGGAAAGCTCTGCAAGCGTTCCTGTCCGGCTGGCAGAAGAAAGCATTGGAAGCGTTTCAAACCGCTTGAATTCTTTTTTGAGCACCTGAACCGCTGTTTCCACACTGGATTCCGCCATAGCATCTGCCAGAACCAGAACATCCCGGTCCACACCGGTGGTCATGAGCAGGGTGCCGTCCGGCAAAAGGTCGCCCAGCATATTGCCCACGACATACCGTTCCAGCGAGTCGAATCCGCATTTGAGGCGGAAATCCAACAGCAGGACCATGCGCTGTTCGCCGCCCAGTTCGTCCACAAGCTGCCGTGCGCCGGAAGATGCCTGCGCCTTTCCCAACAGCAGATCCCGGAACAGCTGCTCCCGTGCATAGGGCTTCAGCAGCCGGGCTTCGGTCTCCAGCTTTTCGGAGCGTGCATTCTTTTTGCGGGCTTCTTCCAGTTCCGCAAACGCCTTGTTCAGCACCGGGATCATTTTGGATTCATCGCAGGGCTTGAGGATGTAATGCCGCACCCCCAGCTCCATGGCCTGACTGGTAAATTCGTAGTCACCATAGCCGGAAAGCACCACAAAGGTCATATCCGGGTACTGCTCCTTTGCCTGCCGGATCATCTCAATGCCGTTCATCACCGGCATCTTGATGTCCACGATGGCGAGGTCAGGCCGGAATTTTGCGATTTTTTCCAACCCCTCGGCACCGTTCCGAGCGGTGGAAACGACCTTTATCTCATAGGAATCCCACGGTATGAACTGTGCCATTCCTTCACGCTCGATCTCCTCATCGTCCACGATCAACAGTGTATACAAGTTGCTCTCTCCTTCACCATTTTCTCCTGCCTATAAAATAATATACTTTATTATAATTTGCAAGATTTGCCCGCAGAATGTCGCTCCGGTTCAAGAAGAATGCCGGATTTGTACAGGCAGAACCGGGCAGAATGTGATATTCTGAAGCCACAGGAAATCCGCATCGTGCAACCTGCATCCATTGATTGCCACCGGCATCTGCCGCCGATGGAGGTGGGAGCGGTATTCCTCCCAAGACTTTTTGCTTGGTTTTCTCCTTCTTCATCATTTTCACAGCATAGAAGCAGCCGTTCGTGAATGTCGGCTGCTTTTGTGCTATACTGAGTTAAAAAACACGCAGGAGGCGTTTTGTTATGGCATTATGGATCAACGATGGGCTGCATGAAGCGGCAGCAGATATCCATTCTTTTCTGCTGGTGGGGCAGTCTAACATGGCCGGGCGCGGCGACCTGACAAAGGAAAACGCCATCACTGCACCGGACTGCTTTATGCTGCGGATGGGCCGCTGGCAGGAGATGAGCGAACCAATCAATGTGGACCGGGCCGTGGTGGAAGGGGCAGTTCCCCGCAGCGGGGCAAACCTTGCAGCCAGCTTTGCGGCGCAGCTGCAAAAAGAGACCGGAGCAAAAATCGGCCTGATTCCATGTGCAGACGGCGGCACCCGCATTTCCCAGTGGCAGCCGGGCGAGGTGCTGTTTGACCATGCCGTGTTTCAGGCAAGGCTGGCACAGCGTACTTCTGCGCTTACGGCGATTTTATGGCATCAGGGTGAGAGCGACTGCCTTGCACCGGAACAGCTGGAAGCCTACCCCGAACAGTTTCAGCGCACGATGCAGGCGTTCCGGAAAGAACTCGGCGATCTGCCCATCGTGGTGGGCGAACTGGGCTGGCCGGAAAACGGCTTTCACGGAACACCCGCAGAACTGCTGCACGAATTCAACCGTCGTCTGCCGGAGTGGGCAGCGCAGCTGCCCCGGTGTGCCGTAGTCTCGGCAAAAGGCCTGACAGCACGCCCGGATGGACTGCACTTTACCACCGAAGCCCTGCGCACATTGGGGCTGCGGTATCTGGAAGCTTATCAGAGTCTGTTATAAGGAGAGCTTTTATGCCGAACCATTTCTTTTCACAGAACGGCCTGACCGCCTGCTGCACCGATACAAGCATTACCTTGTTCTGGGATAAGCCCGCCGCTGCCGGTGCGGTCGAAACCTATACCGTCCTGCTGGACGATGCCGCTGCTGCTCATACCCAAAAGACCCACTGTACATTGGAGAATCTGCGTCCGGAAACGACCTATTCGCTGTTCGTTCAGTGGCGGAGCGGCAGCATTGGGGAATTGACTATCCGGACAACACCGACCAAACGCTGTTTGGATGTGACTGCATCTCCTTATTCTGCTGTGGGCGATGGAAAGGCCATGAATACTGCCGCCCTGCAAAAAGCCATCGACGACTGCGGCGAGCGTGAACAAATCTATTTTCCGGCAGGTGTTTACTGCACAGGCACATTGCGTCTGCACAGCAATATGGAACTTTACCTTGAAGAAGGAGCTGTGCTGCAAGGCACAGCAGACCCAGAGGATTATCTGCCGCGCATTTCCAGCCGCTTTGAGGGCACTGAGATGGAGTGCTACAGCAGCCTGTTGAACCTCGGTACGCTTGACCATACTGCCGGGCCAAACTGTGAAAACGTAATTCTGCGCGGCAAGGGAACGATTGCATCCGGCGGAAAACTGCTGGCAGAGCGCATCATTGCAAGCGAGCGGGAAAGGCTGAAGGACTACCTTGCCCAAAATGCCACTCTTGTTTCTACCTGCGAAAATGCCGATACGATTCCGGGGCGCGTCCGGCCGAGACTTGTCAACATGAGCAACTGCCGGAACATCTGGATGGAAGGGCTGACATTTGCAAACGGCGCAAGCTGGAATCTGCATATGGTCTACTCCGACCAAATCGTGACCGACCACTGTACCATCCGGTCGGATGGTGTCTGGAACGGGGACGGCTGGGACCCGGATTCTTCCACAAACTGTACGATCTTCGCCTGCGAGTTTTTTACCGGAGACGATGCCGTTGCCATCAAGTCCGGCAAGAACCCGGAGGGGAATATCATCGACCGCCCGACGAAACACATCCGCGTGTTCGACTGCCACAGCGGTTTCGGACACGGTATCTGCATCGGAAGCGAGATGAGCGGCGGTGTGGAGGATGTGAAGATCTGGGACTGTGATATGGCAGTATCCACCTCCGGGCTGGAGATCAAGGTTACGAAAAAGCGGGGCGGCTATGTCCGGAATGTGGAAGTACGGGACTGCACCCTCTCTCATGTCATGGTGCATTCGGTCGGGTACAACGATGACGGCATCGGTGCACCTGTGCCGCCTGTGCTGGAAGATTTCCGCTATAATCGGGTGACGCTGCTTGGACGATACATTGACCACGACCATGTATGGCACACCTGTCCTGCCATCGAGCTGAAGGGCTTTGATGTGCCGGGCTATGAGGTGAAGAACATTTGCTTCAAGGATGTGGTGTTAGAGGACAACGGCGGCCCGGAGCAAAACATCCGGATGCAGTACTGCCGGAATGTCAGTTTTGAAAATATTACCGTCCGGTCAGGGGTGCAGCCGGAATGATGCCGTTTTTCTCCAAAAAAGCAGCCTCTTTTCTACAACCCGTTTTCTCTCTGACTGTGGTACAATAAAACTGTAAAACGAACCGCAATGGAGGAAGCAGAATGATGTTTGAACAGAACTTTATGCCGGAAGGTGCAGAAATCAACCCGGATACGCCCCGCAAAAAAGGGCTGGCGCGGTTGTTTGAAATTCTGAGCCGGGATCTGGACGGCATTTTCCTGTCCGGGGCACTGGCGATGTTAGTCTGCGTCCCGGCAGCAATTCTGGCAGGCATTGCCCTCTGGCTGGGCAGCCTGCCGCTGTGCCTGCTGGCGGCGGTCGCCGCCGGGTGGCTGGTGGGTCCGGCTCTGACCGGACTGTACGATACCATCCTGCGTGCCTTGCGGGATGAGCCGGGATTCTGGTGGCACACCTACAAGCGGGCATGGAAGCAGAACTTCCGAAGCAGTCTTGTTCCCGGCATCGTGTTTACCGTGTTGTGGGCACTGCTTGCATGGTCGGCATTCGTGCTGCCGCAGATGACAGAAATCTCCCTGAGCTTTGCGCTGATTCTGCTGCTGGATGCCGTTCTTCTCTTGACGCTGGGCAACTACTTCTGGATGCAGAACGCACTGTTTTATGGCTCGATTTTTCAAAAGTCGTCCAATTGCATCCGGATGTTCTTCGGCTTCCTACCGCAGACTGCCCTCTCTGCAATCGTGCAGGTTGGATACTGGCTGCTGATAGCATTCTTGATTCCACGATGTGCGTTTATGTTTCTGCTCACTGGATTATGGGTCCCCAGTCTGTTAGCAGCATTCTCTGTGTATTCCACAATGGAAAAGAATCTGCATCTGGAAGAACGGATTCAGGATATCAAAAATTATTGAATATTTTCCCGCAGCGTAACTCAAGGTTCGTCTGTGTCATTTTCTCCCTTGGAGGTAACATATCATGCCATTGAATCATCCTATGATCCCGGCACTGTTGGCTGACCCGGAGATCTTCCAGCAGAATCGCCTGCCGCCCCATGCGTATTTTTCCGACCAGACCAGCCCGGCCATGCCGTTGACGGTCAGTTTGAATGGTGAGTGGGCGTTCCGCTACGCAGAGAATCTGACAGCACCTTTTTCAAACTGGGATACCCTGACCGTGCCGGGGATTATCCAGATGCAGAGCCTGCAAAAGCCGGGCCGGCCCTACGGCACGCCCCATTATGTCAACACCCAGTACCCCTGGGACGGCCACGAAAAACTGCACCCCGGGCAGATCCCGCAGGAGTATAACCCCATCGGGGAATACAAGCGCAGCTTCACCCTGCCGGAAGAGTGGGCAAACTGCTATCTGCGCCTGAACGGGGCTGACAGTGCCGCCGCTGTCTGGTGCAACGGGGTCTATATCGGCTATACCGAGGATACCTTTACCCCGGCAGAATTTGATATGACGGAAGCCGTCCAGCCCGGCGAAAATGAGGTGACGATTCAGGTTTACCGTTTCTGCTCCGGCAGCTGGCTGGAAGATCAGGATTTCTGGCGGATGAGCGGTCTGTTCCGCTCGGTGGAGTTGTTCACAAAACCTGAGATTCATCTGGAAGATGTGTTCGTCAGGCAGAACTTTGCGCCGGACTTTTCCAGCGTGAAAGTGACGTTCGACTGCAAGGTCAGCGGCGCGGGCCGGGTGTCGGTGGTGTTCAACGGGCAACAGCAGTCCGCTGAGGTGGGCGAGCCGGTCGAATACGGCAGCGGCGTGGTCTTTGGCAAGGGCGAAGCCGACCCGGATGTGGAACCGGACGTGCAGGATGTTTCCTTTGCCTTTAAGGTAGAACAACCGGAATTGTGGAGCGCAGAACAGCCGACCCTTTATGAGGCAGAGATCGCCCTATTGAATGGGAAAACACTGGTGGAGCGCACCGGACTGAAAGTCGGTCTGCGCAGGTTTGAACTGAAAGACCGCCAGATACTGCTGAACGGCAAGCGCATCGTGTTCAAAGGGGTCAACCGCCACGAGTGGAGCTGCAAGACCGGCCGCACTGTCAGCCGGGAAGAAATGCTCTGGGATGTGAAAAATCTCAAGGCGCACAACGTCAACGCTGTGCGCACCAGCCATTACCCCAACGATTCGTATTTCCTCTCTTTGTGCGATGAGTACGGCCTGTATGTCATCGAGGAAACGAATCTGGAAACGCATGGTACCTGGCAGAAGCTGGGGGCCGACGGCTCGGACGAATGGACTTTGCCCGGCGACCGCCCGGAGTGGCGGGAAAATGTGCTTGCCCGTGCCGAAGCCATGCTGGAACGGGACAAAAATCACCCGGCCATCCTGATCTGGTCCTGCGGCAACGAGAGCCACGGCGGGAAAACGCTGTGGGAGATGAGCGAGTATTTTCGCCGCACCGACCCCGGCCGCCTTGTGCACTACGAGGGCATTTTCTGGAACCGGGAATACCCCGCCACCTCCGACATGGAGAGCCAGATGTACACCCCGGTGGTGGACATCAAAAAGTTCCTCACTGAACACCCGGAAAAGCCCTTTATCATGTGCGAGTACAGCCACGCCATGGGCAACAGCTGCGGCGGCATCACGGATTACACCGAGTACGCCTACGAAGAGCCGCTCTATCAGGGTGGGTTCATCTGGGAGTACATCGACCACGGCATTGCAGTCACCGGCCCGGACGGCAAACTGAGCTTTGCCTACGGCGGCGACTTCGGCGACCGCCCCACCGACCGGGAATTCTGCATCGATGGCCTTGTTCTGCCCGACCGCCGCAACACCCCCAAGATGGATGCGGTCAAGGTGGCCTATACGCCGTTCAAGATCACCCTGACCGAGACCGAAGCCGTGGTGGAAAACCGTACCCTCTTCACCGATCTGAACGCCTATGATCTGGTGTTCGCATCTTCCATCAACGGCAAACCGGAGCGCCGGGCTGTCTTGCGGGCAGACTGTGCCCCCGGTGAAAGCGTCCGTATTCCGTTCCCGTTTGCAATGCCGGAAACGGGCCTTGCCTGCATGACGGTAACAGTCATCCTGCGCAGCGCCCTGCCGGGTCTACCTGCCGGGTATGAAGCGGCGTTCGGACAGATCTGGAAGAAACACGCCGAAGCCCGGTTGACCGTCCCGGCTCCGCAGCTGGTGGAGATGGACTGCAACATCGGCGTAAGGGGCGAAGGCTATGAATACATTTTCAGCCGGGGCAAGGGGCTGACCTCCATCCGTTTTGACGGGGTGCAGCTGCTGGATGATACGGTGCGCCCCAGCTTCTGGCGCGCGCCCACCAACAACGATGACGGCTGCGCCGAGCCATTCGAGTTTGCCTTCTGGAAAACGGCGGGCCTGTATGCCCGGTGCGACAACCTGACCGTAGAAGCCGGAACGGAGACCGTGACCGTACACGCCGTTTACACCCTGCCGGATGGACGGACCCTGCCCATTGATTTTACAGTGGACGGCACAGGCCGGTGTGAGGTGGCCATGACATGGCAGGGCGAAAGAGCGGAATTGCCGGAGTTCGGCCTGTTGCTGCCGCTGCGGCGGGAGCTGACAGGCGTTTCCTATCTGGGCCTTGGCCCCCGTGAAACCGTAGCCGACCGCACCGTGGGCGGAAAAATGGGCGCATGGAACTATAATATCCGGGAAGATTTTGCCCAGAACAGCCCGGTCTATCCGCAGGAATGCGGAAGCCGCACCGGGGTATACTGCGCCGAAGTGACCGGTAGCATTCCGGGCATCTGCTTTGAGAGTGATCCCGGCATGGTCTTCTCCGCCTTGCCTTATACACCCCATGAGCTGGAAAACGCCCGGCACCTCTACGAACTGCCCCGGGACGACTGCAAAACCATCGTGCGGTGCGCAGCCTTCCAACGTGGTGTGGGTGGCGACAGCAGCTGGGGCGCAAAGCCCCATGAAAATGTCTGCTTTGCGGCAGAAAAGGGTATGCAGTTCAAATTTACGCTGAACAAGCTGAATTGAGCGATTCACAAGCGACAGAAGAGGTGGTGTCCAAAATGAACACCACCTCTTCTGCCTATAATAGTGTAAATATATCTTGCAATCCATCGTATATTATGGTATATACATTATACGAAACAATTTTTGAATGAACGCTTTAGCGTGCAACGATGTATAAAAGTGAGGTGCTTGCCATGAATGCTGTGATCTACGCTCGCTATTCCAGTGATAACCAGCGTGAAGAATCCATCGAGGGTCAGATTCGTGAATGCACAGCCTATGCCGAAAGAAACGGCATCACAGTGGTCAGGCACTACATTGACCGTGCACTTTCTGCCAAAACGGATAATCGACCGGATTTCCAGCAAATGATTCGGGACAGTAATAAGAAGCTGTTTGAAATTGTGCTGGTCTGGAAGTTTGACCGCTTTGCCCGGAATCGTTTTGACAGTGCAAACTACAAGATGATTCTGAAAAAGAATAATGTCCACTTGATTTCGGTCATGGAACCAATTGCTGAAGGTTCGCAGGGCATTCTGGTGGAAACGTTGCTGGAGGGCATGGCAGAATACTATTCGGCTGAACTTTCCGAAAAGGTCATTCGAGGTCAGACCGAAAACGCCCTGAAAGGGAAATGCACAGGCGGCACCGGAACGATTGGATATAAAATCGACGAAGAAAAGTTCTATCGCATCGACCCGCTTGTTGCTCCATTTGTATTAGAGGCTTTTCAGCGGTACGACAATGGTGAAAAAATCGTTGAGATTCTGAACTATCTCAACGAAAAAGGCGTTCGTAATATGCTGGGTGGAAAACTGACGTGCAGCAGCATGAACACCATGTTGAAGAATCGCCGTTACATTGGAGAGCTTTCTTTCCGAGATACCGTTGTGCCAGATGCGATTCCTGCCATCGTCCCGAAAGACCTGTTTGACCGTGTTCAGAAGCGTCTGGAGAAAAACAAGCGCGCACCAGCTCGCGGAAAGGCAGATGAGGAATACTTATTGACCACCAAGCTGTTCTGTGGCAAGTGTGGAGCATTGATGTTTGGCGAAAGCGGAACAAGTGCCACCGGACGAACCTACTATTACTATAAATGTGCTACTGCCAAGCGGCGCAAAGGCTGCAATAAGAAAACCGTACAGAAAGACTGGCTCGAAAGTTTGGTCGTCCAAGAGACGATGAAGCTGATTCAGGATGATGCCATGATTGAACGGATCGTTCAACTGGTTATGGATTTTCAGAACCAAGAGAACACCACGATTCCGCTCTTGGAAAAGCAGCTCCGAGAGGTGGACAGGAAACTGGACAACCTGATGAAAGCAATCGAGGAGGGCTTATTTACCCGGACGACCAAGGAGCGTCTGGATGCCTTGGAAGCTCAGAAGGATGAACTGACTGCCAAAATTGCTGACGAGAAGTTAAGAAAGCCATCCTTCAATGCCGATTTCATCCGGTTCTGGCTGATGAAATTCAGAAAGTTCGATATATCGCAGCAAAAACAGCGCAAAGCACTGATTGAGATTTTTGTGAACGCGATTTTCCTGTATGATGACCGGATGCTGATTACGTTCAACTACAAGGATGGTTCTCAAACCATCCGCTTTGAGGATGCCTTGACTGCTGCTGAAGCAGTGGGAAATAGTTCGGATTTGTCCAGCTCTGCTCGATATGACAAAAAGCCACGATGAACCGTTTACAAATGCGGTTTCGTCGTGGCTTTATTTGTTGCCAGTCCCCTGAGATTCGGCTGGAAGATACCTTATTTGTGCGTTACCATCTTAAAAACCGCCCCTGCGCTAAAGGGCAAATGCGCACCCGGCAGCTTTCCGATTTTGTTCTTTTTTTATTTACAAACAGTACCTTGACACCGAAATATCCTTTTTGTAATCTTAAAGAGTATTCTGAATGTAAGTGAATGCCGTCCCGAATCAATACGGTTTTTTCGGGCAGGACGGCAGGAAGTTTCTCCAGCGAATGTCCTGGGGGTGGTACCCTGCTGCCACAGGCAGTAGGGCGGGACTGAAGTTCCGGGCTGTTCGCAGAGAAAACTTCCTGATGGCCTGCCAAGTGAGCGCAAGCTGACGGCAATGGGAAAGGAGCAACTACCAATGGATCATCTGCAGAACGTAATGGGATACTTCGACCAGCAGCAGCCGCTGTGCGCCGAACACGACCGCATCAGCAAGGACCTGTACAAGGAGTTTGGCGTTAAAGCGGGCCTGCGCGACGAAAACGGCAAGGGCGTGCTGGCAGGCCTGACCAATATCTCCGATATCCGCGCCTTCCAGTATGTGGACGGAGTGAAAAAGCCTGCCGACGGTCAGCTGCTCTACCGCGGCTACGACGTGAAAGACCTGATCCGCGGGTCGTCCGGCAGCCGCTTTGCCTTTGAGGAAGCGGGCTATCTGCTACTGTTCGGTGAGCTGCCCACGCAGGAAAAGCTGGAAGAGTTCTGCCGCGTGCTGGGCGAGTGCCGCACCATGCCCACCAACTTTACCCGTGATGTGATCATGAAGGCCCCCAGCCACGATATCATGAACTCCATGGCCCGCAGCGTGCTCACACTGGCATCCTACGACCCCAAGGCCGGTGATCTGGAAATTTCCAATGTGCTGCGCCAGAGCATCCAGCTGGCCGGCATCTTCCCCATGCTGGCCGTGTACAGCTACCATGCCTATAACCACTACGAAAAAGACGGCAGCATGTACATCCACCGGCCGGACCCGGAGCTTTCCACCGCAGAGAACTTTTTGCGGATGCTGCGCCCGGATATGAAGTACACCGAGCTGGAAGCCCGCGTGCTGGATGTGGCATTGCTGCTGCACGCCGAGCACGGCGGCGGCAACAACTCCACCTTTGTCTGCCGCGCGATGTCCTCGAGCGGCACGGATACCTACAGCGCCATCGCGGGCGCGGTCGGCTCGCTGAAGGGCCCGCTGCACGGCGGCGCGAACGCCAAGGTCATGCAGATGTTCCGCTACATCAAGGAAAATGTCGACCCGAACGACGACGGCGCCATCCGCGACTACCTCAATAAAATTCTCGACGGCGAGGCCGGCGACCGCTCCGGCAAGATCTACGGCCTCGGCCACGCAGTCTATACCATGTCCGACCCGCGCGCCGTCCTCATCAAGCGCTACGCCCGCCACCTCGCCGAGCTCAAGGGCTTCGAAAAGGACTTCGACCTCCTGCTAAAGGTCGAGGAGCTGGGCATCCCCCTCATTCAGGAGCGCCGTCACAACAACGCCGACATGTGCGCCAACGTCGACATGTACTCCGGCCTTGTCTACACGATGCTCGATATCCCCGAGGACGTCTTCACGCCGCTGTTCGCCTCCGCCCGTATCGCGGGCTGGTGCGCCAACCGCATTGAGGAGCTCGTCACCTGCCGCCGCATCATGCGCCCGGCCTACCGCGCCGTAACGACCCACGGCCAGTACATCCCGATGGAGCAGCGCACGCCGCACATCCAGTAATTTCCAAAAGGGCGAAGTAAGTGCCTTCAAGAGTGATCCGATCCAATCGGATCACTCTTATTTTTTTGCGTTTCCTGTATTCATTACACGTTATTGAACGCTCTCGTGGAAACGTTTCCGGCATTTCAGTAATGAAATGTTGAATGATTCAATGAATTTTTGCACAAAAATTGAGCACTTTGCATAAACAACTATCGTTAAATATAGGTAAAACATCAAGTAGCCCTCGGCAAATTTGACAAAACTCTCGACAAACTTCACAAATTATACATAAAATTAGAAAAACCCCCTTAACAAATACTAAACGAGCGTGTATAATGCTGGTATATTATCAAGGGGATTACTCTTGATAGATGCGGAAGGAGTGAGTCCGATGGAGATGACAAAGCAGGACAGACTGACCAAGCTGCTCAATGCCTATTCTCATCATTACGACATCGAACGGGACGTGGACGTAGAAGGCGGGCACTTCCCCGCCACGGCGTTCTACTATCTGCGCGATGAGAACTATCTCATCAGCAAGAAGCACGTTCTGAGCGCGATCGAGAATTATGAGTATATCTACATTGATCTGGCGGATCACCTGACGGCAGAGGATCTGCAGAGGAAAATTGACCTCTCGCGGCAGGCCGGCATGAGCCACATCAAGCCGAACAAGGAGCATATGTCTTCGTTCGTGACGCTTGTGGTTCTGGCCGACACCATCGATCCAGAGGCCAAGGCACTCATCAAGAAAACTCGCTTCCGCAAAAACTTCCGACTGGCACTCCATGGCTGGATGGAGTATCG
>OLWX01000399.1_pt1 | contig 26925 bp, 25 predicted proteins | sample 1673541 | NCBI WGS metagenome assembly OLWX01 (sample SAMEA103958114, study PRJEB25191) | human gut metagenome | reverse complement strand
TCGACCATACCTGAAAGCATATAAAATAAAGTTTCTAAGCATATTGGCACAGATAACTGTGTTAATGTTTTTCTTTCAGCTGCCATAGTTTTCTCCTCACATACAATTCAAGAATACTATATCAATAATACGATATATTTCTATGTAATTCTTGTATAATATCCTGTGAAAATTGCACTATTTCTACTTTATCTTAAAAAGTACTAGATCGTGTTACTGAAAAATGGACTATGAGCATTAGCAAGCAATTCACCGATACGCATTCCGGTCCCAGTTTTCCATTGCCTCGCTGTATTCGCAACGCACGGTGACCCGGTTCTGGCTGTCCAGGGTGCAGGTAAACAGGGTGAGCGGCCACTCTCCGCTCGTCATATCGTCCACACTCCAGGGAGTCAGTGCCTCCGTTACCGCCACATAGTAAGAAAACCGGTTTCCCACAGCATCTGTAAAAAAAACCTCGCTTCCTTCCGGAAGAGTTCTTAATCCCCCAAAATGAGACTGATAATTATGCGCTGCGATTACCAGATCCCCCTTGTAGGCGCTTCCGGAATAACGGCAGGGTGCCAACCTTAAAGAAGAATAACTCCAGCTGCTGATAACCGGAAGTTCCAGATCCAGCGCCGGAATCTCCAGAATTCCTATACACGCCACATCACCCAGACTTTTCAGCGTGTATTCAGGCATATCCATATCCGGGTTTAGAAGATAGTCCGGTATGTTCTGTTTATCTTCTTTATCCGAAGCATCAGGACTCTCTGATGCTTTTTTGTTTTCCTGCAGATATTCTGCCAGGATTGCCTCCTCGCTCTCCCGGGCACGGTGTCCGTCCCACAGATTATACACCAGGAGCAGCACTGCTGCTGTCACCAGAATCAGTCCTGCTCCTTTTAAAATATTTCCAATTCGATTCTTTTTCTTATACTGCATCTTTTTATTTCTTTTCTTCCATGGATTTTCGCAGCTGCTTACCTACTAACAGACAGATCACACCGGCCAGCATAAGAAGAGGAACCGGCCACCAGAGCTGTCCTGTCTGTGGAAGCTTCTGAGAAGAATTTCCACCATTTTCTCCAGACGTTCCCGTTTTATCTGTTGATTCTGATTTATCTTCTGAATCTGCTGTTTTAGTGTTTGTCAGCACAACGGTGTTTCCCTCTCGGCTGGTACTCACGGTATAGCCTGACGGTACTTCTGTTTCCACCACACTCCAGCTCACCTGTGACGAAAGGTTTTCCCAGGTATAGGACCACTGATTTTCCTTTTTCAGGATCTGACTGTCCGCAACTGTTGTTGTTCCATTCTGATCTGTTCTCAACAGATCAACCTGCACCGAAGCCGGACGTTCTTTAACCTGATCCTGTTTCCATACCTTCAACACATGAATCTTTGTCTGGGAAGCTTCTGTATTATCCATTTTCTCCTCGTCATACTTCAGATTTACCCTTATATGGAGCGTATCTTTCTGCGAAGCATCCGGAAGTGCGATCAGCGAAACAGGCGGAACAGATATCTTTGCCTTTCCGTTATCCTGCGCCTCAATCTCCTGACCTTTTACCAGATAAAGCCCATTTGAAAGATTTTCAAAGCATACGGTTTTGTCACTTCCTGATTTCAGCACTGCATCTGCCTGGATTCCGTCACGTTCCGCATAATCCGCAAGCGTACGCGCTGTTCCTCTCCATTCATCTGATTCCAGGGAAACCCGATAATTCTGAAATTTTTCTGTCAGTGCAAAACCACCTGTATCTTTGTAGTCTGCCACACGATACAGCGAAAACTCCAGACCCTCGGCCGGACATCCAAGAGAAATACTTCCCTTTGTCTGTTCTGCTTCCACCGCAGCCAGAACCGGTGTGTTCATCAGCATCCCGGAAAAAACAGCGGCAAAAGCCAGCATGCATATCATTCTCTTTATTCGACTGTAACAGCTCTGCCTGTATTGGTACTTCATCTTCTTCTCCCACTGGTTTGTTTTGTTCTGATTCGTTTTGCTCTGGTTTGTATGGTTGCTTTTCTTCTTCTGTTTTTACTTTTCTTTTTTCTTTTTGGAACGCGCTCCGACACGTCCACTGCAATAAAACTGATGATAAGAAGCGGAATTCCAATGCCTACTGCAACAAGCACAGTACTCACCTTTGCGGCATCCGATGTGATCCTCGAATTATCTCCCGACCGGTTTGCGATCCTGTGACCGCGCACCAGCAGTCTCTCTGTGTTGATTCCATAGGGCGTACAGGTAAGAAGCGTACACAGATCCTCGCCTTCCTCAATGTTCAGAAGTCCATAATCTATTGGTTCTACGATATGAATCTGGTCGACTTCATATGTAAACACCTGATCATAAATATGAAGCAGAAAAATATCACCCTTCTGCAGCCTGTCAAGATCCGTAAAAAGCTTTGCACTCGGAAGTCCCCTGTGCCCGGAGAAAACACAGTGCGTTCCACTGCCTCCAACCGGCAGGCTGGACCCTTCCATATGGCCGACTCCCACCTGTAAAACCGAAGCATCCACTGTGTGATAAAGGGCAAGCTTACAGTCTATTTCCGGTATGGTGATATACCCCATCATTCCAGTTCCGTCTATATCCAAGAGACTCTTATACCACTCATCCTGCTCCTCCGTCGGAGTAAAACGGCCTGAATCTGAAATCAGCGTTTCATTATATTTTTCCGCCTGCTCAAATGCCTGCTTCTTTTCCTGCTCATCCATCTTTTCAATCCGGTCCGAATACTCCGCAACCGCCTGCGTCTGATGCTTGGAATTCCAATAGTTACTGACTGTCGGATACAGCAGCAAGGACAGACCTGCAAGAAAGACCAGCACCGTGGTAATTGTTGAAACATGCTTTCTCATCTTACAATCCTCTCCTTGCTGCTGCACAGGGAATGCCCATTCCCCGCACAGCGAAATTACTTTAACTATTTTTCATTCGTTGCTTTGTGATCAGTACCACACCGGATACAAGTGCAAGAACTGCACCCAGGAAGTAGATCAGAGATGTACCATTGCCACCTGTGGTTGGGAGGATGGTACCAGTGTTGTTAAGGACTTTGACTTCTGTTACAGATGATTTCTGGCCGTTAACAGTAATATTTCCATTTTCATCTATGACTACTGTTATTGGAGCAGACAGTTTGTTATAACCGTCTGGCTGTTTTGTCTCTGTGAGGTAGTATGTATCAGCATCAAGACCTTGGATTGTGAATTCACCGGAAGCTGTAGTAGTTACTGCTGTCACTGTTCCTGTTTCACTAGTCGTTGCTACACGGTAAGTATTGTTTTCACCACTTACAAGTTTAATTAGTTCTGTTCCATCATTTTTTTTACTTAAGGTAAAGGTTGCACCTGCAAGTGGTGTTTCTGTATTATTTTTCATTGTGTATTTTAATACTGGAAGTTCAAAAGTTTTTGTAGTTGTTGTACTTGAAGTTGTTTCACTGCTGTCTCCATAAGTAAGCTTTGTAGTATTCTTATTTCCTTCTCCTGCAATCACTGCATTCTCATTCAGCGTTGCAGAGTAGGTAACGATAATCTTGTCATTGACTTTAAGTGTGTCACAGAAATTCTCAGTAAAAGTAATTTCAAATGTACAATCATCAGTGAAAGTGACAGATGAATCTGTGTGTGTTTTTAGTGTATAATTTGTTGTATCAACATCTGTTCCATTTTTCTTCACAGTTACAGTACCATCAAATGTTAATCCTGCATCCATCTTATCATGCAGTACATAGTTCTGTGCACCTGGCTGTGCTGTGATTGTAGTCTGGAAGTTTACGGTCTGTCCGATGTCAACTGTGTTACTCTCACCCCATTCATTTGTGGAATCTTCTTGAACTTTCTTTTCTACTGAAGGAACACCATTCTTTTCCTGGATTGTTGCTTCTGTAGCCGTTGTATTGAGTGAACAAAGTGCTCCCGCACTGGAATCCACCAGGTAATATCCTAACGGAAGGTCAGAAAATGCTACTGTTGAAGTAGTTGCTCCTGCTGCAGCTGCCGGAGCAATTTGAGATTTATCAGAATTTATAATATGATTTTGAGTATTAGCATATGCTAATGCTTTCTTTGCAAATGTAGCAACATCTGCATTATCCTTCCATGTCACATAACCATCATTAATGGTCACATATACATCCTTTATTTCATTGCTTTCAATAAAAGGTTTCCATGTGGCCGTTGCTTTATAAGCATAGTTTTCTGTAGTTGTATTATAGCTCTCTAACTCTAAAATTCTATAAATCTTATAAGTTTGACTCGGTATTGCATTAGTAATCGTAATCTTTCCATTTCCTGTAGGCGCTGCTGTCTCACCTTCACCTGCGCTTACTACGCTGGCCATTCCCAATACCATGATAACAGAGAGCATAATGGCGGCAATTTTCTTAATCAGTTTCATCTTCCTTCTCCTTTGTATTACCTGTTGTTACAGGCTCTTTTTTTTATATTAATCAGCATCTGCAGTCCGGCGAAAAATATCAATACCGCTCCTGCAAGCCTGAAAATAAGGGGACCATAACTGCCTGTAGAAGGCAGTTCTTTTACACGGATCTGGTTGGTAACTGTCACCGTGTCTCCACTGACTGCACTGTTTACCCCTGTTGTTGTGCCATCAGTCGTTGTTTTTGCATACGATGTGAAGTATTCCATTTTATTTACAGTCGCAGCTGTGGTGGAATCTTTAATCGGATTTCCATTATCATCAAGTTCAAAAACATAATATGTCTTTGTTGATTCTGATTATCTGTCAGATCGAGATTCGTGAATTTTGCTGTCTTGGAGCCTGTCTCTGCTGCATTATATGTAATGGTAATCGTCTGAAGCGGTGTTGTGGTTGATGTAGTTCCGTCTTGATTTGTTGAGTTTGTCGTGTTTGTTCCATCTGCATTCTCATACAGTCCAAACGTATATGTTCCACTCACCGGATTCGAATCATGACCACCTGCATTCTTGAACTTCTTCTCCACTGTGATCTCACCTTTGTGGTTGAGGACAGTAAGTTCATAGATTGACTGATACTGTATATGAATTCTCGAATCTTTTATGCAGTTATTCACATAATCCGAATAATCTGTGGCATTTTCTTCTTTTCTCGGAACCATAATATAAATTGGTTTACTGTCTGCCACATATCCGGACGGTGCCGTTTCCTCTGTCACTTTATAGATGGTGTTATAATCCATTACATGGTTTTGATCTGAGCCTTCTCCAAAGAGGAGTTCCCCTTTATCGTTTGTCGTTCCTGTCCACATCTTATCAGTGTTGTCTTTAATTTGACCATTTTCCACTATGCACGGAACCACCTTAAATACAGCCCCCTGCAATTTTGCTGACAGATTGTTCTGATCCTTCTTGATAATCTTCAGTTTAATATTCTTCCCGGCTGTTACTGTTCCGCCGGCAGCATAGGAATAATTATTCTCTTCCACACTGTCTCCTCCGGCAGAAGAATAGTTCTCCCAGTATGCTTCATTTGAGAAGCTTACTTTCTGTCCCGGCGGTGCATTCACTACTGCAGTGTAGGTGATCGTAACCGGTACGTTACGGGGAATCACTATTTTCAGCGTATTATCCGCATCAAGTGAAGCTGTATAATCCGTGACAAGAGCATCTGTCTTTGAATTAATTACTTTGATCGTTTCCGTATCCAGAATCAGCGTAGAACTCAGTTTGTCAATCAATGTAAGTGTCGTGCCATCTTTTGTCGAAAGTGCCTCTCCGAATTGATTTGCCTCAATTGTGAAATTTATTTTCTCACTTTTCGGACTTGTTGGCGTATATGTTTTTTCAAGCTTTTTCGGTGTTATAGTTGCCGGACTGGTTGCTGTACTGATATCCTGTCCACCTTCTGTCTGGAGTGTAACCTGATTTGTAAATCTCTTTTCTTTTCCTCCAAGCAGCACATCAGGATCTGTCACCCTGCATACAACCTGAACGTCAACAGAATAATCATCTCTCTTTTTCCCTGCAGTAAAATCACCCAGTTTGATCAAAGCCTGATTGCCCTTGACATAATAGGTTGTTGTCTTAGATTGTCCTCCATTATCCGTTGCAGCTGAAATTGTTTTTTTTGTCCAACCAGATGTCTCCAGGTCTGAATCCTCTTTTGAGTTAATTGTATCAAAGTTCTGGCCTCCAACCCATTTAATTCGGATATATGCCAGTTCCATACCATCCGGTATCGTCTCCAACACCTGATAGGTTCCTGACAGTTCACCTGCATAGTTCACCTTAAATGCCCAGGCCGCATACTGTCCTGCACCCAGCAATTCATTTGTGATGATTGTACCGCTATTTTCCTGATCTGCACCGTCGTTCTTGCTGGTTACTGTTGTTCCATCATAGGTAAATGTCTGTCCAAGCTCCTTCAGGATGTCTGCGCCTCCACACAGAAGCTTTTCTGCGCTGCCATGGTCAATCCAGGTATTGCCATTGTCGCTTGTACTGATATGATTTCTAAATGTAAAAGCATCACGATATTTTGTCGGCAGCGACTGGGGTTCTGTCCTTACAATGAAGTAAAGCTTGTCATTTTCAAGTTCAATCCGTTCCTTTGCCCGTAATGACAGTTCACTGTGATTATCCGTACCTGTGAAGTTTTTATCATTAGTCAGTTCCGTCGAAAACTTACCAGTTACATCTGTAAGTCCTTCAGTATTCTGAAGTTCCTCCAGACTGCCGTAACCGGTGATCGTCTTTCCCTCTGGCAATTTTCCCATATAAATTCCTGCCAGTGAATCTGAATGCAGATAAGAATCTGTCAGACCCGAGTCCTTTGATATGGCATCCCGGAAATATGTGTTCTGCATAATTGCCGTTCCTGATACCTCGATCACCCAGTAGAGTTTTCCATTTTGCCAGGTTGTCGCATCTGTTTTGGGTTCCTCATAATACCAGGATTCTTTCTTGACATTCATTTTGAAAGAACCGGAGACGGTTATCTCTTTTTGGGAATATATATTGCTGATATCAAATTCCACACCATTTTTCACTACCTTTCCTGACAGTGAAAATTTATTATTTACCTTAGCACTGCTGAAATTAGCGTTCGTCGGCATTGCATAGTATGTAAATCTGTAAGCATAGTTCTTATCACTCCAACCGAGTTCACTCGGTTTCAGTTTAAACGAACTTAAACCGGCAATCTTCACCCATTTTGTGCCTTTTACGTCATATGTGTTCGTATTTGCATTGTACTCACAGGCTTCTACTTTTGCATATCCGATATATTCCATCTTATCACCGGGAGTAAGCTCATCTTTCATTAACACATTTGTCGCATTCCACTCACCCAGTGTCTGGTTGACATCTACGGTATATGGGTAGCTTCCGGCAGGGACGGTAAAAGAGGTGTCTGTCGAAGAGTCTGGCTTAACAGTTTCAGATGTCAGGTCATATTTCACATCTGTTCCCATTTCAATCGTCTGGTCTAACGTGGTTCCGGTTCTGACTATTTTCTCATCCCATTTATAGTTTCCAACATTTGCGCTATCCCAGTATCTGTTAAGAGCATCTCCAAAATTAGATTTCGCATTCGATACATGTACATAATATCGGTTTTTCACATCTACGTTGTTTGCCTGCATTGCAGCCAGTGCTTCTGGCTTCACTGTGACTGTATAAGTTGCATAGTAGGAATCACCCGGGTTTACAGTTATCGGTTTACCATTTGCTCCTGTAATCTTAAATCGAGTTGGATTATTATTTGAATCATTCCAGGGTGTCACATAGTTATTATCACCATTTGCCCAGCTTACAGTGTAATCTTTCGAAGGCAATTCTACTCCACCCTTATACAGTTTTACCGAATCACGATTGTAGCTGATATATGGAAGTGCATTTGAATCTGTATGAATATTATCAGATTGATCATCCAGATAATCTCTGAATTCAAGATTCTTTAAAGCATAATTACTGTTATTCCCATCCAGATTAAACTCTATTTTATATGTGATCGTATAAGTTCCATCACTGTTCCGAACAATATTTTCATTATGACTCTTCGGCATTGTGTAGTTGATTTTCGGTGTAAAGGATGCATCATCATAAACTCTCTTATAAGTTTTGGAATATACGTCTGCTTTATTTTTTATCTCATTATCATTCAAACCAACATTATCCTTCAGTTTGACATAATATGTAAGCGTGCGGATCTCACCTGCCGCCATATCACCAATTTTCCAGACCATACTTCCCGATGCAGTAGTAATATCTACCGCTCCTGGCGTTGGAACAGGATTGGTTGAATCAGTCGTCGTATTTCCCAGATAGACTGTTCCATGAGTCTTGCCTTCTGCAATCGTCTCATATGGATTCTGTCCATTCTGAACGGTTACAAGAGTTTTTGCTGTCGTATCAATTCCCACATAAGAATCCACAGAAGTCTTATTCTCAATCGTGTCAACCACTGAGACATCCGGGCATCCATCTTCCCCTGCCGTCACAGTAATTGTATATGCAAGGTAATTTCCACTTTCTGTGGATATCGCCTGCTGACTGACGCATGTTTTCTCAATGTTTATCTTTCCATACTTCGCAACGGCATCAGGACCGAGATTTAAATAATAGGTCTTACCTGCAGTTGAAAGTGTTGTTGTACCATCTGGATTTAACTGACTCAAATCCACATTGCCCTCTGCATAAAAATCGCCGGCAATTGTAGTTGTAGTATCTCCCTTATCCAGCAATCCCTGGAGATAGGACCTATCAAACTCGACAACAATTTTTCCATTCTCACAGGTAACGGTTCCTACCTGTTGGTTTCCCTCCATAATTTTGCCTGCTGTTTTTGCATCACGAAGCAAAGTCGGAAGCTGATATGTCAGTTTACAATTATAAGAATTTAGTAAATTACTGATCTGCACGTTTTTATACTTAACCTCCAGTCTGACTGGAGGGTTTCCAGATACCTCCGGAGCATTATTCTCCTGGCTAAATTCCTGCCATGTTCCATCCTCTTTTTTGTAAGAAAGTTTGACATAATCACGTTTCTCTGCAGCTTCTGGCACCTCCGCACTCAGATCAAATCCGCCTGCTATACCTCCCTCAGGCATCACATTTTCGTCTGCCGCTTCAATGGCATCTTCTTCTCCCGAAGCAAAATCGACATCCATCTCTTCTTCCGGGTCTTCGGTGATCTCGACCTCTTCGACGTCATCGGTTTCCTCTTCAATTGGCTCGCACGATACAAATTCTATATCCTCTGAATCATCACTTTGGATAGTGCTTTGGACGATGCTTTCGTCCTCTTCCTGTACCAGGGGTTGTTCTTCCTGTATCGCGCTCTGTTCCTCTTCACACGTTGTCTTCTTTTCCAGCGTTATTGCCGGAAGAATCAGTACATATATTGTACAGAAAACAACTATACAAGAAAGGCACAGCATTATTTGTCTCCAACGTTTCTGCCGTGCCTTGTCCCTTAAGATTCTTCTGATATAATCTGTTCCCTTATTTTGCACAGTTCCACCTACTCTTTTTCTGGTGTATCTGATGCCTTTCTTTTCCGTCTTTTCCTACGATACTTTTTTATATAATACGGACATTCCTTGTCCAGATTTTATGATCTGTTAATTCTGTCTCATACTTCCTGCCGCATTCAATGGCCAGATCCGAAATACGATCTGCCCTTCAATCTGATCCTCTGAGACATCTCCTATGGACGCAGTTCTTGAATCGACCGACGTAGCTCTGTTGTCCCCCATAAAAAACCAGTGTGATTCTGCCACCTGATGCGGAAGCTCAATATCGCAGTTCCCAAGGGACACTTCCTTAAGGTATGGTTCATCAATCGTCTGGCCGTCAACCGTTACCACTCCACCTGCATCAATATCAACCCACTGCCCAGGGCCTGCGATCACACGTTTGACCAGAAGCTTGTTGCCCTGCCAGAATGCAACAATATCTCCGGTTTTCAGATGTTTGTTCTTTACTGAGATTACGATCTGCCCCCGCTCCAGAGTCGGTGACATGGAAGAACCATAGATCTGCAGGACCGGCATCCACAAGGTCGCCACAAGCACGGAGATCGCTGCCACAACGATCAGCACTGCAGCTGTACCGCGGAAGGTCTGGCGATAAGCCGCGCGACGATTTAATCTTTTTTGTTCTTTCTCAGCTTCTTCTATCGTCGGAACTTCTTTTGAAGGATTTGGTCTTCTCATATCACAGATCAGATCGATCAGTTCTTTTCTGCTTAAATGCCTAAGGTCATTCTTTCTCTTTTTGTTCTTTTTGTTATTTTTCATACTCTAACTCCGGGAGCTTTTAAACTGCCCACGTTAATATTACAATTACTCATAAACACATATGATAGAATTATAAGTAATTTGGCATATCGTATCAATTCAATAAAATATGAACTTTGGTCAATTTTTTATTATATTCAGTCTTACAATCTATATTCTGTCGTTTTTATTGCTTCTCTATTATTCTACATTCTTTGTCGCAACAATATCTACGCCTGTGTCTGCCACATTTTTGAGAATCACATCTCCAATATGAACCGGTGCCGGAACCTCAATTCCTTTCAGTGCTTTCACACAGTCAAAGATTTTTCCTTTCGGAATGTCTTCTTTTGTCTTTACCGATACCATGTCAATGCTGCCGCAATAATCGGATTATCCTCAACTGCTTCATAAAAAAACTGCTCACCCTCTCACTCCTTGCAATTTCAAAAATAAAAAAGAGCGCATTCTATAACAGCCTTTCGACTGATATGAATTCGCTCTCCTCTCACAGCTTCACTTTCCAATTACTTGTTTAACGTGTGTTTACTATAACATGTTGCACAAATTATTGCGAGTAATTTTCATAAAAATATACTTTTTATATAAAGTATACATTTTACCTATTTGTGTTATGTATATTTTTCTTCTTTCTGGACTTGCGGACGATCTTTCGAATCAGGGATACCACAAGAACAATTATTATAATAATGATCAGGCCGATACATACTATGATTGCGGTAAATTTATTCGGTTTTTTCACCAGATCAAGTATATTTTTGCTGTCATCCACAACCTTACGATCATGGGTTGTCGCATAGTATTCAGATACATTTGCAATGCCGTCTCCATCTGTATCATCAAAAGACTGCATATATCTTGCGATCGCATCCCAGGCTTTCAGCTCCTTATCGCCTTCCATGACTGCATAATCTTCCAGATTTTCAATTGGATTTCCGTCTTTATCCTTTGGCTCAAGAGACAGAAGTCCGTAAGACATTTTCATTACAGAACCTAACATCTGTCCGGTGTACAGATCTGTTACAACATGATACAGCTTATCATCCTCGATCTCTGTTCTTTCTCCATCTGCTCTGGTCAGGTAACAGTCTGTCACTTTATTCAGGATCATTCGATGCGGGTTGTATGTAAAATTCAGGCCACTGCAGTATAATCTTGCAGTCGTCATAAAATCAGAAATGGAGGCGTCCACTTCAGCCACCAGCTTCAGTTCTTTTCCTGTCAGGTATGCGTTGATCAGAGGATATCCGGCTACTCCGTCTTTGCCAATTCCAAGTGAAAATGAATTGTATACATCTTCTACGGTAATATCACCCTTTGTATACGTGTCACGTACAGTCCCACTCGGTACAACCGCTACATCTACCGGGTCTCCATCATAATACTCTGAATTTTCCACAGCATATACGTAGGCATCTGCCATGATATCCCCAAGATTCAGTTCTTTATGCTCTGTGCCCATTTCCTCCAGGCTGTTAAATTCCACATCGTTCTGCGCAAGAACTTCTTTTCTTGTATAACCAAAGTCTGCAAGGTAATTCGTATCCACCGTGTCCATCAATGCGTCGATACGCTCCTGTGTTGCCTTGTCGGCTTTTACATCCTCGGATACAGGAATCAGTTCATAAGAGCTCAGATCCCAGCGTCCGTCAGAATTCTGCGTCATCGAAAGAGAGCCAAGATTTCTTCCGTATTCACCACAGGATACAATATAGGTATTTCCGTGCTGGATTGCCTCCTGCAGCTCTGAATGTGTATGTCCACTGATGATCAGATCAAGATCCGGAACCGCCTTGGCAAGGAGTTCGTCCTCCGACTTGCTTTCATCTTCCCAGGTTCCACCATGAGAAACACAGGCGATCATGTCTGCTTCTTCGTTTTTCTTGATTTCTTCTACTGTTTTCTTAACGGCCTCAACAGGATCCTTGAAGGATAATTCACAGGTTGGTGCGCATTCCAAGGCATCTTTTCCGAAGACACCGACAACGGCGATCTTTACGTCACCTTTCTGTACCATTACATAGTCCTTCACACCATATGTTTCAAACGCTGACTGTATCTGTTTCTGACCGTCGTTTAGCCCAGCCTTTTCCATGCTGTCCCAATCCACATTGCACACTACGATCTCAGGCAGTGTCTCTCCGGAGCTTTTGGCTGCCTTAAGCATGTTGGCAAGCCCCTGGGATCGATAGTCGAATTCATGATTGCCAAATGTAGTCACATCATATCCAAGATATCCAAGCATTCTAAGCTCCGCTGCCTCAGTATCATATACCGTCTGGATCAGCGTTCCCATTGAAAAATCACCGCCATCCAGTATGAGTGTATCTGGATCTTCTTTCTTTTTTTCATTGATCAATGTCTTTATTTTTGCAAATCCGCCGACTTCTTTTTGTTCTCCATTTACGATCGTGGAAAAGCTGTCCAGGTGGGAATGCGTGTCATGAGTAAACAAGACATCTATCTGTTTTGTATCATCTGCTGCCTTCACCGTAACAGCCTGTGCAAGCGGCATAAGCATTGCAATAGTAAGCACGACCGACAAAATACTTTTCCGTAATATCATAGATTTCTCCCTTTCATCCATAACTTTCTGATATGATTTGAGTATACGTGATTGCCACCATGTTTGTCACGTATAATTGCGTTAGAATAAGACAAAGAAATCCTGTACAGAAACAGTTTTACTGCAGCCGTACAGGATTCTTCTAAATTCTTTTATTCTCTTTATTTTGCTCTTGCCATTGCTTCCTGATAATCTCTTGTGTCTGTGAAGATTTCTTCTTTCCACGGATTCTTTTTCTGAGCTTTCGCACGTTTCAGAATGTATGCAAAAATAAATACATTTACTGCGAAAGATATCACAGAGATCATTCCCTGTGCTGTAGGATTTGCTGTAGTTGGCATGGTGCTTCCCATAGCTGCTGCAATACCGCCTTCATCCTTGTCTTCTACAATTTCCATGCGATAGGACATCATTCGGTATCTTCATTGTTCTTTTCCCCACAATCTGTAACTTCCCAATATCCATTTTTAGGAGAACCATGTCGGACAAGAATACCAAATTCTTTTAATTTTTTAATATTGCTTTCTATATTTCGACTGGCAACGCCAATCTTTTCTGCTAATTTTGCTGCTGATAACTGGTTATTCTCCAAAAGTAACTTTACTATTTCCTGCTGAGTACTATTAAGCTCAACTATTCCATGTTTCTCCGATGTTTCTCCGATGTTTCTCCGATGTTTCTCCGATGTTTCTCCGATGTGTTTATTTTCTGAAGTCATCGGTAAAGAATTACGGAATAATTCTACTCGAAACATATTATCAAATTCTTGAAATTTTGGTTCTGGAAGTCCATATTCCTTCGCAGCATTAAGAATTCTTTTTACCCCACTACCCCATGCTTCTACCAGTCCCATCTGGCTAAAAATATTGGCAATTGCTTTATTTCGGATTTTAGAATGACCGTTCATGACTTCCTCGTATGTCAGTCCATTGTACAGTCCGCCCGGAGAAGTCACTTCCAGTCGATCATCATAAACCGCAACCTGAATGCAGGATTCATCCAATAAATTTCGATGACAGTGTGCATTGATAATCATTTCTCTGATTGCCTCTGGTGGAAGCTCATATTTTTCTTTTCTCACCAAACCATCAATTGTTGCCCCAAGTCTTATATTTCTCAGTACAAAATCCACTGCCTCTTCAATCTGCGTATAAATCGGTCCTGTAAATTCTCTCTTGTCCAGAAATACCGCCCGATCTGTTCCTTTAAAAACCGCACATTGGGTTTTAGAAAATGGAAAATAATCAGAAGTTAATAATGCATAGGCATTCGTTGCCAATAGCTGCCCCTCGCTTTGTTTCAGAATTTTCCAGTTAATGAGCTGCTCTTTCTTCACTGAACGTTCTGTCATTCCAGCTTTTTCCCGGAAGTTTTCAATGTTACTACAAAGCTTTTCTGTTGCCTCTTTTGAAACAGGATAGCCTACACAAGTAAGTTCATCCCAAGAAATTCTGGCCCCCTCCATTTCAAGTTCTCTAATCTTTTCTGGAAATGCCTGTCTGGATGTACCTGCCACACGAATATAGGTACCATTCTCTTTTCCTTTTGATTTCAGATAATATGGGCGATTCTTTCCAGCTTCTACGGACACAATAATAACCGTTTTTCCATCTATTGTCTGTGGTTCAATATCCGGAATAATCTGCGGCATACAAGAATCTGAAATAGCATTGGCAATTCCATCCATTAACTGAAATAATATTTCGTTTGTCACACCCACAATCTCGTGTGTTTTATCATCTATACCTACAATCAGCTTTCCGCCCTGAGTATTGGCAAAAGCTATGATTGTTTTCATGTACTTTTCACTTTTATCTGGTAAAGTGATTTTGTATTCAATATTTTTTGATTCTCCAGAAAATATTGTGCCTCTTGCCATTTTTCATACCCCATTTTTCATTATTTCTCGCACCACCGGTGCGATATTTTATTTTGCTAATTATATTGTACCCTATTATGAGTGTTAATCAAACATTTTTATTGACAACATTTATAATATTAAATTTCAGCAAATGAAATAATTAAAATAATAGCAGGCAATCTTATCGACTACCTGCTACGTAAAATGCCTTATACAAATTAGAAATTATTCGAATTCGGCAAGTCCAAAGATGTTCTTAAATATATTTGTTTAAGTTTTGTATCTTTTTAGCCGTTATTTTATTTCTATTGCATATATTATTTTGGCTCGCTGATTTTCTGTTGCCAATATGTTGCCAACTTCATTATAACTGATAGAGAACTTTTTGACAATTTTTTTCTGATTTCGAATATATTGTTCCTCATCAACATATATAATTATTATGAAGACAACAATTGCCCAAAACATGATTGAAATTATGAAACAACACAACAGGACAACTGTATGGTATGGGGATCTTGATTTAATTGAGGAATGTGCAAAAAAATCTCACATTCCTCATAAACATCCCCAGAATTTAATACAGCAAGTTTTAAATGCACTTGATAGATCTCCGGACTTTTCTAAATGCTATATTTTTTCTGATGTATCTGGCAGAAAAATAAAGTATCGATGTTTCAAATTAAAAAATTAATCATCCATTGAGCTTTCTAATTGTGAAAACATATCTATCAGTGGCTGTGATTGTTTATTTGCTGCTATATATTCATTATACGCTTTATACGCATTTTCAATTAATTCCTGATAGTATACTACTCTCGCATTCATCGGTTTTAAAATATTTGCTACCAACTCGCGATTTTCTATACTATCGTTATTATCAATAGGACGTCCCAAAACAAACAATATTTCAAATGAATAATTTGTCTGATATATAGCAGACAACACCTTGTTTAGCGCATCATGATATTTTTTTACCTGCTTAATCATTTCGCTCGTCGTTACAATCCTATCAGCTCTTTTTAATTCAATAATAATATGCTTTCCAGCGGTTTGTCTATATCCAACATCTAATCTTCCAGCCTTTTCCTCTGATGTCAAACTATTATACTCACTATTTAATGCATTTAAAACGGTAGTTTCCATATATTGTGTATTCTCCACACGTTCCCATGATGGATCTAATAACCATAAATGATTAAATAAGTGTGTCTGTATAACTTTTTCTAAAGCATTTTCATCTGTAATACTTTGAAAAACTTTTATTACCTCAATACGCTCTCTAATTATTTGATAATACAATGTTGCTTCTATTTCATCCAAACCAGTAAAAATATCTTTAAACACTTCAAAGTTCTCAGCCTCAATATTGTCAATTGCACTAAGGTGTTTAGCATATTTTAACTTTTCAAAAGCTAAAACACTAAATTTCAGTATTTCTTTTTTCTTATCGTCATCTGCTACTATCTGGTTAATTTTTCCAAACATTTTCTTTGCATATTTTTTATCATCACCCTGTAGACTTTTGCACCAAGTATCAATTACTGGTAATAGCTCTCTAGCCTTTTCTTCTCCAGACTCATTTCTTAACTCTGTCCATTTTCCCTGTATATATTTTAATTCATCTTGCACAAATTGTTTTAATGCAATAAAGCGTTCATCATCTTTTCTATATTCTTGTCTATTACTAGTAGCCATATCGTCTAGGGTATCATCATCAAAAAAGTCTGCATTAATTTCTCCAATTAAATACTTTGAGTACAATCCCCCTTCCGAATACTCTGAAAGAATATCTTCTTGTCCAAGTTTTCCTCTAACTAAAACTACAATTTTGTTCAAATTGTCTTCTCCGTCTTTTAGATCTCCTGATGCATCAACCGAGCCAATCCAACCTGTTATTTTATAATTTTCACCGTTGCATGAAATGATATTTTCTCTCTCTTCTTTATGTGATACATTTTCACAAAAATCAGCATACTTCTGGCTTTCATTTCCAAAATACCATATATAACTCAATTTATGAAAATAATCTCTATCACTAATAGACACCTCTTCTCCATTTACATAAACAGAAAATGAAAACTCTTTTCCTATAATACCAAATCGCCTTGCAACACGTTTTTTAATATATTCTGGAGTTAACGAAGTTGTCAATTTTTTCAATTTTCGTAATACTATTTTAGTTCCTGTCTCTTTAATGCAATCCTCTTCTACTTGCAATACCTCCGGATAATATTCTGATGAACTATTGCTATCTGAATGTTCGCTTTTAATGACATTTGCTATATCATCAATGTTCATCCTAAATCCGCTTATTTCAAAACATTTTCCCTCTGCTCCTGCTTTCCTAATCTCTTTTTTTGAAATTACTTCAACTTCTCGTGCAATTGAAAACATTGATAACTTTCCAATGCCTTTTCTTCCCATATATTTTCGATGATATATTTTTGATTCTAACGATTCTTCTCTTTTTTGATATCCAACATAAAGAAATTTATTATTAATATCGTCCGCACTCATTCCACATCCATCATCTTCAATAATAATCTGGTCTTCTGCAATCGTAATATCAACTCTTTTCGCATCCGCATCCCAGGAATTTGCCACGATTTCAGATAATACTGCTGGAATATTACTATATAGATTGATTCCTAAATGATTCAATACATTTAAGCTAAGAGACATTATAAATTTATTTTCCATAAAATTATCCCCCCTTCTTTATACTTTCGGATTTTCGCACATATTTTCTCTTCGTATAATGTTCTTTTATGCTAAGTCCAATTATTTCACCTAATCTCGGCGGAACTGCATTTCCAATCTGCCTTGATATATCTTTTATAACAACTGCTTCACCCTCAGGTAAAAATGAATAATTTTCCGGAAACGTCTGTATTATAGCTCCCTCTCTAAGTGTTAATGCTCGATCTTGCTCTGGATGTCCAAAACGCCCTGTCCCATATCCTGTAAATTGAGTTGTTATAGTAGGTGCCACATCTTCCCAACACATTCTTCCATAAACTGAAGTATATGTCTGACCTTTTTCTTTTTTATGACACTCTAGCATCAAATTTTCTGGCCAATCGTGCCAACTTCCTCCAGGTATAGAATGTTGTATACGTTGCAAATTCAATTCCGATAACCTTGATGTAATATGTAACCGATCAATCAAATTTTCCTCTCCAGCCCCAATTGGTGGCAAATTTCCAATTGCCTCTCTTACTGTTACTACTTGTTCATGTGTCGGTTTTATAAACACAATTTCTTTTTTCTTAGAGGCCAAAAGCAATAACCTTTTTCTTCTTTGAGGAACACCATAATCTGCTGCATTCACTATATTGTAAGTGACATTATATTTTAATCTTTTTAATGTATCTACAAAATCACAAAACACTTTTTCATTAACAAGTTCTGGTACATTTTCCATTGAAACAATATGCGGTTTCGCCTCTTCTACTAATCGTGCAAACTGATACAACAGTTTCCAATCTTTATGCTTAGATCGATCTTTTTTATCTTTTTGGTGTCTCGAAAAAGGTTGACATGGTGCACATCCTGCTAAAATTTTCACATCGTATCCACGCAGTAGTTTTCTAATCTCTTTTCCTGTTACTTCTTCAATATTTTTATTAATAAACAGTGAATGGTTATTATAAGTATATGGATATTCACATGTAGCATCAAGATCATATCCTGCTACAACATCAAGTCCTGCTTTTTCTAATCCACAGGTAAGACCGCCCACCCCGCAAAATAAATCTACCACACCAAATTTCAAGTCTCTCACCTCACTTCTGACATTTGTCATATCATTCATTCAAACTGTGATTATCTTTACTGCATTTTTCTTTATATTAATTAAGTCCAATACGATATCCAAGTTTAAACATATCTTTAATTATATCAACATCATTAATTCTATATCCATATTCGCCTCGATATACTTTATTTCGCGTAGCTTTGATAAAACTTGGATTATAATGCAAATACAATCTTAACTCTAATCCCCATTTATTTGCATCTTCTTCCAAAACAATAATGCCATTTGTGTTATTATTTATACTCGGGCTATACATTTCGTTATATTCTGTATAAAATTTTTTTAATCTTGATGGCTTACCCTCAGCTTCAATAAAAACATTATCTCTTGAATTTTTAATAAATTCGTCTAAATCACGTGCAATACTCATACTTTCTTCTCCTTCCAACCTATATCAAAGTTCTCAAAGTTCTATACAACTCTTTTTCATTTATTCTAGCATTCAAGACCTGTTTTCCAAGATATATTGATTCTTTATCACAAGTTTCAAAACATGATTTAATCCAATTTACTTTTTTATTTAATTTTAGATAATAAAATATATTTTTTGATGTATCATGACATAAAATAGCATACGGTATGGAATTTCCATCAAGATAATCGAAAAAATCTCTCTCCATCATAAATTGACTACTTCGACTATTCATATAAAACAAATGCATTTTCGAATTAATTTTAATTAACTTATATCCTTTATCTTCGTCAATTACTTTATATGGTATTTTCTCTTGCATTAACAATTTTTCTATCAATTTAACACCTCAAATTTTCGGGATTAATGTTCCAAAATCTATTGTATTTTTCGAAACATTCCATTTCCCCACTCTCATTTTTTTAATTTTCTTTCCAGATCCATAATCCAACAAATCCTCTCTGGCAAAGGAAATGATTAACTTGCTCAAGCTTCCCAGACCAGCAGACGATAATAAAAAAGCCTCTTCGGGATCTATTAACTTACAATATGCCCATAATTGCCCTAAATCTCTCAGTGTAAGTCTTGTTTTTTTTGCTTCAATAAAAAATAATTTTATATCCGCATTTTTCCTTGCAATTCCCAATACATCTATCTGAATGTCAACACCATTCGCAGCCTCATATACTATTCCATATCTAGATAATGCTCGATCAAGTCTTTCCTGAGATGTATCTACTGCAATTATATCATATCCTTTGTATTTGTCATTCAAATATTGCTCAAGCCAACCTCGCATCGGTTCATATAATTCATTTTCTAACATATTGAATCCTTTTTATATCCCATATCTTCTGCTATAGCAGTCCACGAATCATAATGTTTTCCTCTAATCACCTTCGGTATGAATTCATCATTTTCTCCTGGATGTAATGGTTTTTTCCTGTTTCGTGAAACCAATTCCCAATAATATCTATGAGTAACATCTGATAAATGTTTTTTTCGTTGAACCTCTATGTCAATTCTCTGTTTATCAGCAAAATAATCCAGTGCCTCTTGTTTATGAATAACCGCAAATCCAATTGGCTGATATTCCACCGCCCATACTTTAATCTGATGTTCTTTTTTCCAAAAGTCTGGCTTCCCTTGGTTATATTTTGTCAAATTTCCGTCTCTCATATTTGGATGTGCCCAATCTATATTTTGTACTGGCACATCTATACTCTTTAATAAATTTGCAAAATCTACTACCAACTCCCAATTATTAGGAATTTCAAAATATACTCTATAATTAGGCTCTTTGAATGCATAATTACTTCTACGAATGTATCCTGTTACATCGGCAAATCCTTTTACAAACTGCTTTCTTTCATCTGTTGTAAAATTAAATACTTCTGGTGATATTCTGATATTGTCTGCAGAAGTTGCATAACCTACATATCTCAATAGTTCTCTCATTAAGTAATCCTCATTTTGTTTCGTAAATGAAAGAATAGAAATATTAGGATTCTGAACAAATTTCAATGCTGTCCCCAACAATGGTTCCAAAATTTGTCTAATATCTGTAATACTTGCCTTTACATAAATTCCCACATCTTTTTGAAATTCAGTTTCCAACTTTTTGTGTGGAACATCAATAGATATTGTTGTTGCTGTCATTCCTCGTTGTATTTCACCATTTCCAGTAATCATACCAAGAAGGTATGCCATTTCTGTATTCATTTCTTTTACTCCTTTTTCAAACCAAAATACTCCGCAATCCTGTTAGCAATTGCCTCTGCTAACAAAGGTGGAACTGCATTTCCAATTTGTTTTCGTATATGTACTTTAGCTCCCCAAAAAACAAATTCATCATCAAAAGACTGAATTCTTGCAGCTTCTCTCGGAGTTATAGCTCTATTCAAAAATGGATGATTATTAGTACCGTTTGAAGAAGCATCAAATCTTGTATCAATAGTTGGAGAAACAGTATCCCATTTGAGTCTCCCCCATGTTGTTTTAAACTTCTGTTTTCCATGTAATTCCTCTGGCAAACATTCTTTTCCTTGCTCCGGAGGAATTAGCTTCAATTTGTCTATTGCTACTTGCTTATGATTTGAAGCCTTATGATTATAGAGTTTTGTGCTTTTACCTCTAATCTTTATTTGATATTCACTCTTAGGTTCTTTGATATAATCTTGTTCAAACGCCCCTTGCCCAGATTCTAAGTATGCTAAATCTTCTATAGCATCTCTAACTGTAACATATTTGTTTACAGTAGGCTTTGGCAACGAAATTGCTCCATGCTTAGAACAAATAAAAATAGCTCTTTCTCTTGACTGTGGCACTCCAAAATCTGCCGCATTAAGAATATCAAACTCAATTGTATATCCCAATTTCTTAACAGCTTTTACAATTTCGTCTTTGAACCATCCATTCGCTGATAATAATAGTCCTTTTACATTTTCAATTACAAATACATCCGGTTGCAATTTTTCAACCAAATCCAAATATTCTCTAAACAAAAAATTTCTCGGATCATCTAATCCAAGTTTTTTCCCCTTCATAGAATATCCCTGACATGGTGGGCCTCCCACTATCATATTTACACATTTTTTTCGTGACAAAGAAACAACTTTTTCTTTTACAGTAGCATCTGTTATATCTCCAACCAAAACTTCTGAACCAGGCATATTATTTTTAAATGTAGCAACAGCTTTCTCATCAAAATCCAGTGCAACCATCGTTTTAAAATATGGATTTTTATGCATTCCCCACGAAAGTCCGCCTGCTCCACAAAACAAATCAAGTATACGAAATTCATTTAATCCTGATATCATACTTTTCTCCTCTTTATAAGTATTCTCTTGAATAATTCTTTTCCATTTATTTTCGGCTTAAATAAATCAAATTCATTATCCGATCCATGATTTGCTTCGCCTATTATTTCAAATTGTAACTCATTGTGATATTTCAAATATGTTATTGGCACCCCCATTATTCCATTATAATCCATAGGGATATCCACAACCTTTTTTACATTAATTGCATCGTAATTATCATATTTAGGATAATCTTCCGGACGATAACATTTAGTCAATCTCAATTCTTCATGTCTTTTTCGCATATCAAGATTAGTTAACCACATAGCATTTCCTAAACTTCTCCACTTTTGCCCCGTTTCATCAACCCAAAATCTAGTTTTCCTAGGTTTTGTATCCGCCGGCACACGAAATTTCATATCTCCAAATCTATAACCAACCCATGCTTTATTTTCTTTAATGTATGGAAATATTTCTTTATAAGTTATTGCATTTTGATTTCCTATCAACAGATATTTTTTTTCATATTTAGTCAATAAAGCAAACAATTCTGAAAAAAGACTAAACGGCGGATTAGTGCAACAGATATCACATTCTTTCATATATTTAATACACTCTTCCGTCCGAAAATCTCCAGAACCAGACAATCTCTTAACAGTCCCTTTCCTTTGCAATACTTCTTTTATTACATCATCACTTACTTCCTCTCCAATCTCTCCAGGCATTTCATCTATAACAAATACATATCCATTTTTTAAATTTATTGGTTCTCCTAAATTATCAAATAAATTTAAAGACAATTGTACATTATCTTTGATTTGATCAATTTTTGATCCCGAATATGAAGTGCATATTAATCTTCTTAAATTTAATTCATTAAAGTGACGCAAAAAATAATAACAAAAATTTGATTCATACGGATCATCGCAATTACATAATACAATTTTCTCTTTAAATTGTTCCTTATAATGACATACTTCCTCTTCAATAGTTTCATACGTAGTATACCATTCATCTGTATTATCTGATGAATATTTGGCACTATTTAGTATTGAATTTCCTGATTTATATATCTGATCTGTTTTTTCTACTTTCACTGTATGTTTCATGATAATGTCCTCTTCCAAAAGCAGCTATCCTATTTTTCCCTCAATTCTTTAAGTTTTCTTTGCTTTTCTCTGTAATCGCAAAAATAAGAATTTAATGCCCTTTCTACCACAATTGTTTTTGTTTGTCCTGCATCCGCACATATTTCATTTAATTGCTCATAAATTGAATTTTCTATGCAAACATTTAAATATGTTCCATTCTTTTTTGCTCTAGCCATTCTATATTACCTCTTACAAATCAACTTAAAATGTTTCATATAATTTATACCACAAACAACTACTTGATTCAACTGATTACTACTTGTTATTATACTACAATATTTCCCCAATTTTCCTCTAATATTATTGGAATTTTTCTATAAATAAAATGTTTTCCTACTTTTTAATAATATACAATTTCTTTTACCACAATCTCCTCCGCACATGCCCGGATATTATTCATTCTCCCAACCCATGCCATCTGATTCTGCATCTTCAGTTCTTCCGTCACTCCCTGCTTTTCTTTCATCTGCTCCACCAGTCTCTCCATCATCTGATTACACTCCTCGTCAATCTGATGCAAATGCTCATTCAACTTCCCGGCAAGCACCAGTTCCAGATATAATCCTTTCCGATGATCTTTCAAATAAGTTTTTCTCAACATTCCATACTTCCCAATCGGATACTCTGTCTCTTCCGGGAGGTACAGGTCTGGATAATACAGACCGTCCTCTCCTAAAGTATAACTGATTCCATTTTCTCCCATAATGTGTTTCTCCATGATTGTCCTCCTATCTTGCTCCCCGATTTTTGTTCTGACTACGGGTATGCTGTTTATTTTTCTGTTCATTCTGTATTTCTTGTTTCTTTTCAGCCAGCTTCGCCCTAATACCATGTGCTACTGGCTCTTTTCCTGTTTCTTTCTTCCATTTTTCTATTGCAGTTCGATATTGGCTATACTCAGATTGAGAATCCTTAAAATCTTTTAAAAATTCCTGTACACTTCTATATCCGATTTTCTGTACAATCCTTGGAAGGTAATCTTTCATATCTCTGATCTGACTTTTCAGTTCATCAATTTCTTTCTGCAATTCTTTTTTCTTTCTTCCTTTAAACCATCCCGTGACCTCTGACAGTTCTTTCTTCTTTGCAGAAAGCTGTTTTTGTTTCTGTTGAATTGCAGTATTTTGTTCGTCCAGTTCTTTCTTAACTTTGAAAAATTTCGGAAACTTCGATGCAAGCCTTGTCATTTCTGGTTGCTTTGGTTCTGCCTTTTCTTCTTTTATCTCTACACTTTCTGGTACAATATTTTCTGCAATGCTCTCTGTTTGCTCAGCTTTTGGTGTTCCTGCCTGTGCCACGTTTGTCTGTTCCGGCACTTCTCTGGATTTCTTAAGCAACACACTTTCTATCAAAAATTCCAGTGCTTCAACCGCCACTGTTACAACTCTGGCAAATAGTCCCGGTCTGTTTCCTTGCCGGGCAATGGATTTCTTGATTGGTTCAGTGATTTGTTTTCGTTTCACTTCCACTATCTGCAGTTCTGGTACTCCGCTGATCAATGCCATATCAACAGCTCTGTTCCATTCCTGACGTTTCTGGTTATCGTCTTCTATCTCATGTGCTTTTGGATTGTTCTTTCCGATTTTCTTTGTTGCAAGATACACTCCACCACGCTCAAATACTTGCAACTTCTGACTCTCATCCTGCACATAAATATTAATTAAGTCTGTATAAGAATGCTTTACTTCATCCAGAAATGAATTACTCTTAAATCGTTCATCTTTCGCTGTAAACAGCTTCTTCTCATACACTTCGCCTTTTTTCACAATGTGGCAGCCCTCTCGTATCTCACCATCTTCTCCCAGTATCTCTTTCTTGGTTCGGACATGTTTTCCATGTTCATCATAAAACATATTTCTACTGGCAATCTTAATGATTGGTTCATCCAGTAGTTTCCGTTCTGCAAATATCAAATGAATGTGATAATTGGTCTTTCTTTTATTGTGGTGCAAAGCAGCAATACACTCTGTTCCATAATTCTGTTTAAAATGATTTGTAAAAAGCTGTAGCAATCTATCCGGCTGATATTCTGCGAAACTCTCTGGCAAAGCAATAATCAATTCTCTTGCCTCAATGCATTTTCCTTCTGTCCCGCTTTTTACAAATTCTTCCTGATTACATTTTGCAAGTTCCCGCCAGAATTTCCGTTCTGTAGTTTCATAAACTGCATAGAGATTTTCCTGTTTTGCATGACTGGATATATAAGTGATTCTGCCTTTTACATTGCTTAGTTTTGTCATTTGAATAAATGAATTTCTTCCGATAGGCACTCCCTCCTTGTCTTCGGCAAAATAAATTCCGCCATTTCATTTGTGAGTGGATGAAACGGCATCCGTTTACGAACTAACTGCCGTTTCCGGCTATATTAGCTCCCGGCAGGGCGAAATACACAGAGCATAAACGAAGTTTGTGCGATGGGTGTATTTCGCTCTCAAACGCCGAGGGCTTTGTGAGATGCTTCTTACATCTACCACAACTTGGCTTTTTCCTTTCATTTTGGGCGTATCCGCCCTCTTTTTTCTGCCCGTATCCGGGCTTATTTTTTATCACTAACAACCAAGCGGCTATTTCTCTTTCTGTCTGCTTTATTCCTGTATCCTTGCCCGTACATACTCCAGATCTCCACAATATGGTGTTCCAACCAAATACCATTCTCTCGCCAGATTCATTTCCATTCGTGTCTTTACCCACTGATTATCAACTAGAACTTCCAGACATTCTCCGCAGTGAAATCCTGGATCAATCCATAAGTCTGAGGACAATAATCCATATCTTTTGTTATAACTGTTGTAACCTAATCTTCCTTCTCTCATGGTGTCATTCTCCCTTCATTTATCATTTCCGCAGGGACGCCCTGAATCAGGGCCCCCTTTTGAAAAGTTTTTTCTTCGCCAATCAACTACCGGCTACACCTTACAAACCTTCTCTTTGTCTGCTATTTACAGGTGCGTGGCACGCTCCTGTCATAAGGTCATCAAGCAGAATCTTTACCAACGAAAGTTCTCATGCATTCCACACTTATCCAAATACTCTTGTCTTGCCTTTTCCCGTTCTTCCTCGGTTGGTGCTGTTTTGAATGTTGTATATAACTGACGTCTTACCATACTGTCTAATTTTTCCATCAATGCTTTTTCTATCTCCGGTTGATATTCCTCATTCCCGGCAAGATGATACTGGAACAATGCCAGTAATAAATCTTTTGGTATCTGCACCTGTAATTTTCTTTCCATGTTTCTCCTTTCCGTGACGGTCGTGACGATAGTGACGATATTTTCACTACTGACACGCTATATAAAATACCGTCACAACCGTCACATATCGTCACACTTGGTTTCCAACAAAGGCTAATCTGATCTTTCTTCCATCATGTCCTCGTTCCGCTTTATACTGGATTCCATATTCCAGAATCAATCGTTCAAGGCTGACATTTAATTTTCGTGATAATGCGTTCGGCTGCATTTCCACCTGCAATACTTCCACAAGCTCTGTTGCTGTTCCTGCCCACTCTGGCGTAGTTTCTGTTACAAGCTCTTTGATTTTTTCCAACACTGGATCTTCTGGTTCTTTCCAAAGTTCTGTCTCTGTCTTGATAAGTTCCCAGACACATCTCTCCCGGTTAAAGTTCAACCATAGTTTCTGATCCTGCTGGTCACGTCCTGCCACTTCCAGAACTGCCTTATTATCTGTCCGTTTTTCTTTCTGCATGACGAACGCTCCATCCGCAGCTCCAAGCAATCCATTTGTGCCAGAAATCATATCAAAACTATCTGAAGATTCCATTTTCCTTGTATGATGCACAACCAGAAAACAGATACCATATTTATCGCTGAATGCTTTCAGCTTCGTTACAATTTCGTAATCGCTGGCATAACTGAATTTATCTCCACCGACCTCTCGAACCTTCTGAAGAGTATCAATGATAATCAATCTTGCGTCTTTATGCTCTGTTACAAACGTTACAAGCTGTTTTTCCAGTCCGTCATTGAGCGATTTTGATTTTGTAGCGAAATAAAAATTCTCACTGCCTTCCATTCCAAACATCTGTGATAACCGCTTTTGCAACCTTGCAT
>OLWX01000376.1_pt1 | contig 27693 bp, 18 predicted proteins | sample 1673541 | NCBI WGS metagenome assembly OLWX01 (sample SAMEA103958114, study PRJEB25191) | human gut metagenome | reverse complement strand
TTACTTTATCTGCACCCGGTTCATATGTCATATTATCTGATATAAGAAATCCTTTTACGTATCCCTGCGTTTGTGGAAATTGAGACTCAATAAATTCAACATATTCAGATATCTGTTGTATTTCTTTTGTTTTCAATTTAATGTTTGGTCTTTTTAATTCAATGATATGAATAATGCCAGAACTATTCGTGCATAAAAAATCTAACCGCCTATTACTTTCCGGAAGGTCGGATTCATCAGCAAAGTTTCGTTTTAGCAAATTTGTATACGTTATTTCTCTTTCAAATTTAGACATTTTTGGATCTAATAACCACGGAAATTCTTCTAAAAACTTCTGGATAACATCTCTTTCCGAAGCATTCGTTCTAATGAATTTGTCGAACTGCTCAATTGTTTTTATTCTTCCAATGGCTATCTTAGCATACTCTTTGGCTTCAATATTATTCCAGTCTGTTAATAAACGTATCGCATGCTCATTATCTAATTCTTGTAACTCATCTAATTCTGCAGTAAATTGTTTAAATCCTTCAAAACTATACATATCTTTAATACAACCAATATATTCCGCTGCAGTTTCTTCATTAATATCATCATTTTCAATAATGGCATTGGTCAACCTTTGTGCCAAAGATTTTTCTGCTGGATTGAGAGATTTTATCCATTCGTCTATGTCATAACCATGAAAAGAAACTTTCTTTTTCTTTTCCGCTTTTCTTTGCGTCCTCCACTTTTTTTGTGCGATGAACACAATTTTTTTCAATAGTTCTTGTAATTTAAACAACTCCTCATTTTCATCTATATCCCATGCAAGTGATTTCCTATCTGTAGAACAGTTATCCACATCAAAATTACAATCAATAAAATCGACGTCAAAACTCCCTGACATATATTGAAAAAAATTATCGTTTGCTCTATCATCAAATGAACTATGCTCCTGAACTAATTTTCCTCTTGAAAACAATACTATTCCTTGGACATCTTTATTTAGTGGTGTTTGTGAGGTATATATCTTTCCTCGAACTCCTTTACATTTACCAAACTCAAATAACTCTTTAAATTGATCTATTTCTACATCAAAATCCTCTTCAAAATCTTCCGGAAATTCCCATAAAAACTGGCACTTGTCCTCTGGGATATCATTTGAATGTATTTCGTATTTTTTATCATTATTTATATGAACAATAAATTTATCCGAATAAATATGAAATCTAGATTGCAAGTTTCTGTGCAATCTTTCTATATCAAAATCGGATTTTCTTGATAACTGTTCTATTAAAAAACAAGTTCCATTTTCCTCATCAGTATTTACACAATAATCAACAATTTCCGGCTTATAGATACTCCCTTCACATGCTTTTAATTGTTTATAATCCATTACAAAAGTATTCTTAATGCCGGATTTAACAGTTGAAATCGTTATTTTTTTGCCGATTCAAAACATAGACAGTTTACCAAGTCCTTTTTTACCTAATACTTTTCTTCCGCCTTCTGTCTCATCTTTGTGCAACTCGACTCTGCGATTCCTTCCCACTTTTAGAAAATGCTCATTTAATTCCGCAAAAGTCATGCCAGTGCCATCATCTGAAACTGTTATAGTCTTTTCCCCTTCATTGTTAAAATTTATATAAACATTACTTGCATCCGCATCCCAAGCATTTGATACTAATTCAGCAATCATTGGCGGAATTGTTGAATATAATTTCACTCCTAAGTGATCTATTGTATTTATATCAAATGTTACCTGTAATTCTTCCTGTTCCATTCTATAACACCACCATTCTTATCAACTACCCTAATAAAGTGACCTATATTATTTTTATACATTTGCTCGTTTTACACATTACGCATCGGAAGTATTGTTCAATCGATTTAATATTTTCTTTTACTCGAACTATATAATCGTAATGATTAGTTGTTCTCCCTGATTTTCCACTATCAATCATGAAGCTACTACAATACATATATTTTCATCTAATACAATATGTTCCGCGATCACCTCTCTTGTCAGCGCAACCTTTCTCATTCAAATAATATATTGAATGAAGTAGTCTTCACAAAACATCATCCACTCTTGGTCTGCAAAACATCTTCATCCTCACCATTTCCTTCATAACCTCTTCTATCTGCTTTGCTTTATCATGGGATTCAATCAAAAATCCCATCTCAACATTCCCTTGCATTCCGTGATATGAAAGATTTGCGGATGACACCAGTGACGTCTTTACATCTGATACAATAAGTTTCGCATGCAATGCTGCCATTTTGTCATCTTCTTGCTTTTGATATTCATATATCTGTAAGAATCGCGAATGATATGACATCAGTCTGTCAAGCGCTTCCTTCTGCTTTTCTATATCATTCACATATAAACGAACATATACTCCTTGCTGACTTTTTTTAATAATAACATCAAGCATTTCGGCAAAATAATCCGAGATTGAATAACCAGTTATGGTAAGACTCTTTTCTGTATTCTCTATCATATTACGCATTGTATCTTTGGTTCTTAACGCTTTCACACGGAATGAATCTGGTGCAGTAAGGACAAGCTCTGCGTGTTCAATTTTCTTTGACGAATACATTTTCATGCAAAGACTGATTATATCTGTTATCTCCTCTTCCGAACAATTAGTAAAATGTTTTCTAAGTTCTTCAATCACATGATAAAACTGCGCATTCTCTCCATTAACAGAATAATTTTCAAGTGCATCTACAATCAGACCTGCGATATATTCGATTTTTACACTTGTATTCCACATAAATCTCTCACCAATTCTCTGAAATATCCCATTTCCTCATGCTCCGGTACCGGTACAACTAATGCTCTATCAAGTAGACGATTACCATTTTCACATGCAGTTTCTGATATCATAGTACAAGAATGACAGGCCGCCCCGTTTAATCTCTCACTTGTCGGATTCTTCAAAAAGCATTCCGGATCCGTTGTACATGTTAACCCATTCTCTAATGCCCCTTTTAATAGCGGTAAAAACTTATTCATTCCACCTAGTTCAACAAGTCCACCTAATGAGCCTTCCTTATCTGCCGCACCTGTATAAATTAAAATTCCACACATATTTTCACTACTATAAATGCGCTCATGTAATGCGGATGATGAATATCCTGACTGCATAGACATTTCCTTAATCAGCATATGTGAAAGTGTATGTAACAACACATACTCTGCATTTCTTGGCTTAAAATTCTCCCATCCTTTTTTCTGACAATATGCTGCATAGCATTCCTCATATTTATCAGAACGAGATTTCACAGTTTCTATCTGCATCCACTGATTTATTTTTTCCCTACTTAATTCAATGAATACACCTTCACCATTGATTTCGACTGCCGGAAGCCATTTTTCTCCCGAAGAGCACTTCAATTTTACGATATGTGACTGCTCATCCACTTCTGGTTCTGGTGCTTCCAATCTTGTAAAACCTGTCAAAACTCGCACTTCACGTAGTCTATGTATTTTAATAATCCTAGAAATATACTCTTTTAAGCTTTCGCTGAAAGCTACTTCTTCTGCTTTGAAGTACTTAACATCATGTTGATACTCAACATCCTCATGATGCGTAATGGCTGCATACTCCATTTCTTTAAGTTCAGTAAACTCTTTAATATTTTGGCTTAATCTATCATAAGCAACTTTAAAGTCTTCATAAGAATATTTATCTCCAAAATATTTCTGATAAGCAAATGAAAGACCTGCCTCTTCTCCCATAGCCTCTACCAATGTTTCAATAGTTGCTCTTTGTGCCCCCATGATATCATTAATAGGATTTGTCCAAGGTGGAATTGATATTGCATTTCTTGTGACTGTAAAATACACATTAGATGCCCCACGCTGGCTAGGGATTACACTCTTCTTACAAATTTTCGCCTTTGCTCCTGGTCTATGTGGATGGTTTCCTGAACAACATAAGCCTGCAAATTTTTCCTTTTGCATTGCCCCAGACATAACTCTCCTTGCACCGCAATTACACTCAACACGTAGTTCTGCAAGTGATGAAGTATTGCCCATTGATTTTAGGTACATATCTTCTTTACAACTTGTTTCTCCATGATGTACCCACCATCTCCAAGGAAAATCGTCCATATGCCCATCTTCGCATACTGTTATAAATCTCGAAGGATACGCTGGGAATCCACACTTAGGGCATTTCACTTCACCTTGATTATTTTTATATTGATCTATATCAAAATAATCCCTCATATCAAATAAAAATTTACAGGTACTTTTTGAACACACGTGATAATATGGAAATGAAACCACAGGAATATCTTCTTTCCCTCCTGTTTTAGGCATGTAAAATCTTCTTACTTTCATATAACTTGCTAATCTTGCATCCCTAATTTCCTTACCAATATTATTATTGTCCCAATACTCAATATCCAATACAGTTAATGAATCATTCACAGCATCCATTATCGAGCCTGGTCCATATGTAGTTATTAACTGATTCGGACGAATCTCGCCCAATTTTTTATAAAAATTCATCAGACACCCTCCCAATAAAATACTGTTGAAGATTGCTCAACATCACGCATAGAACTTAGAGTTGGTTTTTCTTTATCTCCATAATATTCACCATAATATGTAAGCAACCTCTTCTTATCATCTGCTACTGCTGGAACAAAATAATATAATTTTTCATTTTTTGCTATTCTCTTCCAAGTACTGATAAACTCATCTATTTCCTTTTCTGTATCTATATAAGATGACGGAGCAATTATCTTAACTCGTTCAAGAATCTTGTCTTTTATAGCATTGATCTGTTCATCAGAAATATCATTAATGTTTGATGCTCCACCATTATCAGCCATCGGCTCTACCTGTAATCTTAGTAAAGAAACTACCAATGCATGTAATACTCGGTCTCTGGCTCTGGCTGCAAATGGTGTTGCTGTAGTTCCTTCTACATATCTATACATCTGTGAGTGGAAACCAACAAAATTCTCATAATTAGACAAATCCCTTGGTCTGTAAGGATTATAAACAGTAAAAATAATTCCCGGATGCTGTCGACCCACACGGCTTGTAGCCTGAATGTATTCAGAATTCTGCTTTGGCTGACCTACAACTGACATAAGTCCTAAACGGTCAACATCCATACCTACAGCTATCATATTAGTTGCAATAACAACATCATAACAGCCTTGCTTCTCCCTGTTTTTATCATAAGAAATTGCTAACTTTTCAAGAACCTGTGCAATCTCCCATGAAGGTATACGAGATGTAATTTCCGTTTTTCTATCAATACTAAGATACCTCTGTTCTGAGCTATTATATTTATTCTTTATAACACGAATACGGCTAGCTATATCATCGTCAAGGAGGCGAACTGCACCACCCAATTCTCGAATACTATTAAAGTACCCAATCAATGTGTAATATGGATCAATATAATCCTCATATTCCGGATCTTTTGCTATATCTAGTGTTGTCTGCAAAATAATCGAATACAAACGAATAAGAGTTGTTTTTACAGATTGTCCACTCGCACATATACCAGCATATTGACGAAATGGCTTTTTTCCATCACTAATCATTTTACTAATCTTTTCTTCTGAAGCATCAACTAAATTTTCAGTTGGAAGCGGTACTTCCTTAATAAAAAATGAATCTCTTGTATCAAATCCACTTGCTGGAAATTGTGCAAGTTCATTTCTACCATAAAGAAACTTAATCTGCTCTCCAGCATTTCTAATAGTTGCTGTTGAAACAATGTACTTAGGTCGAATCTTCTTTCGATTCTTCTCGATACAGCACATCTCTTCTACAACAGTTTCATATCCACCATAAATTGTTCCAAGAGGACCAGTAATTAAATGAAGCTCGTCCTGTATAATTAACTCAGGAGGATAGAATGGTTTACAGGAAATCGTTTCAGCTTTTTCTAATCCCACTGCGACATCTGCATTATGTCTTCCTGCATGCTTTTCTCCAATGGCAATATGTCCACATCTACTACAATATCTATCTGTTCTACCAAATAGCAAACCAACTCGTTCCGACCATGGAAGTCTCGCAAATTTATCTACAGTAGAAATAATCACAGTAGGACACTTTGCATAAATTTCCTCATCAACAAGATACACTGGTATGGTTCTTCCTGTTCTTATTGAGAACATACAATTATCATCTGCACAGTGTATTTTTACAAACTTACCTTTTTCATTGATATCATACTCATTTCTTGTTATTGGCTTCCCACAATAAGGACATTTTATAATCTGCTTTGTAAGCTTTCTTATGAACTCTTTCTTCTTAAATTGGTCCGTATTACTATATTCGCTGAATTTATTTGGCGTAACATTTCCACCAACCCAGAATCCAATCGTAATTCTTTCTTTACCATATAATTTCTCATTTTTCTCACGCAGTTGCTCCATTGCAACAATAAGACGCATCAACCTATCTCTTTGCTGAGTTGTAAGTAAACGAAGCGTATATCTTAAAAATACTGTTACTCCACCATCTTTTTCATAATCAATTTCAGATGAAGCTGTCAATCTCCTATATGCAATAGTAAATGCAATCAGTCCCAAATATGCCTCTGTCTTGCCACCACCAGTAGGGAAATACAATAAATCAACAATATTTCTTTCCGGTGATTCTCCATCCGTAATTCCATACAAATTCAAAAGTACAAAAGCAATCTGGAATGGTCTCCACTCACTATGATCTTGTTTTCTTCCCTTTTCAGGCATATCAGTCATATAATCTCTAAGACTGCATGGTATACCATTACCATAATCTCTTGAAAAAGCTGTAATACTTCTCTGCAAATACATTGCTTGATTCATGAATACAAATGCTTGATATGCCTTATCATTATTTTCAATCAAATCAATTCCAGCATTCATTCTATGATTGGCATCATTACATTTATCAATAATAGACTGACCTGTTGCTCTGAACTTATCATCTTGCATAGCTTCGTCTTTTATCAATACATCTGAAATCCAACTTCCATACATAGCTGTCAAGGTTCGAAGGGTTTCAATAACATCTGCTTTTTTCTTTGGTGAACCCATCTGAAGCATAGAGAAGGCATGCTCTGGCATATCATCTATCTGTGCACTTACACTAGGGATTTCGTAATCTGGGATAAATGATGATTTTATAGTAGTTGCATTTATCTCTTCCGCTTTCTTCTCCCAAGTAGCAGCGCAACCTCTTCCTCTTGCATAAACCGGTCTACCTTTATAGTAATATTCATCGGCCAACTCAACTTTTCTACAGACGTATTCCGGTACAAAAATAGGACTCATCATCTCATCTGCGATTACCATCTCCACTTGGAACATTATCTTTTCATATTCCTTTTCATCGCCATCTGACTTATCATTATTATGCAAATAAACCGACACCATCTTATACCCATTATCTAACTGCATCTTCATAACATAAATATAGATATTTCCATTAGACTCAAGTGGAATCTGCTTCGAGCGACTAATCTGATTAAAATCAATTTCCACAACATCATTCATCTGCTCACGAATATATATGGTATGCTTTTTCTTATTCTCAACATCTTCCTCTAAGGGTCCATCAATTGTTTCACCCTGCACCTGTTCCGCGTAATACGTTCCCCAATTAATATAAGCATTAATCTTTTGAACATCATCAGGAATATAGAAAGACACGCCTATAGAAGAGGGTTTCTGAAAACCTCCTTTAACCCTACCCTCCGGTTCCTCTTCTTCAAAACTCCCTGCCTCCATAGATTCTTCATCAGCATCGAATTTTTTCTCCGTAAACTCTACATCATAGTAATTTTCGTCTTCCGTTACATCTGTATCTGCAGGATATAACAATCCCGTAATATAGCTGCTCGTTGGTATTTCATTCAATTGTTCACAATCAGATAATGGTCCTATTAAGTCTTTTCGTACTGCATCTAAAATCTTCTGTCGAACAATAGCATGTTTAAAATCCTTTATATCTGCCATCTACAACCTCCGTTTATTCTTCGTCTACAATAACAGGAATTGCCATACCAATTGCATATTTAAATGTATTACCGACTACTATTTTATCTCCTGGCACTAGGCGGTACTCCCAAGTCTTTCCATCAGCATCTACCTGCGATGCACATTCACACCACTTAATTGCAGTTTTTGCTTTATCCTGTACATCTTCATTATCCGTTTGATTTGCAGCCTTCACTTCGATCATATATTTCTTGTCAGCTGTCTCAACTAGAAAATCAGGATTATACTGTTTTGCTACCTTATAAAATAGTCCTAACTGATTCAACGGAGGCTTAATAAATCTAATAACTTCTGAATCCTCTTCTAGTACCACAGACAGCCTTCTCTCATCATCACTATCAAATGCATTCTCTGCATAGTATGATTTTTTATAGCCTTCAAACAAATATTGCTTAATATTTTTCTTATCCAGCACTTCCTTCTTAAAATTCAATCGTCCATTCTCCTTCATATTCTTTGCAAATGATTTAAATACAATAAGGTCTTTCTGAACGTTAAATACAAACTCAGTACTTTTTTCTTTTGACGCATATATCTGTTTCCTTAAATCCTCAACTATGACAGTTGCATATCTACGAACAATCTTCTTTTTCTCTTCATCACTACCATCAATAAGCACAAGATACTGGTCAACAACATCAAGTATAAATTCAGCATCATCAGAGCTAAACTCTGGAATACTCTCCAATAATGAAACCGCCAGCATATTCTCAGGGTTTTCTGCAATAAGCGTATCTGCATCCAGCACTTGCAACAGCTTATCGTTTACAGTATCGTATCTCTCGATTCTTGATGCTGCAACGTCGAAATCTGTAATATTTCGCTTAACAGTAAAAGGCTTAAATGTAATTGTTGAACTATAGCTAATTCCAATCTTAGGAACAGAAATAGCCACTCGCTTAAGTTCTTCAATCTTTTTGATAAATTCCTGTTTTGCATATGGCAATACGTTCTTACTGCCAGATGACTTCTGTAATTCAATCTGCAATGTGGTATTCCCCTGCTTTACTACAAAAGATGCATCTTCTCCACCAATGTTTGTCTGTGCCTTTTTATGGTCTGATGCTGTGCCATCACTTGTTTCATTTCCATCATCATTAGCAAAATAATCAAAAATAGATATCTGTCCACTGTCTCTTTCGGATTTCTTTGGTACTACTTTTTTTACAAATGCTTTCTGATATTCAACAAACAGATTCTCTACAGCATTTTCATTATTTAAATCTTGATATGACTTTATCTTGCTTTCATGTAATGCTTCATCAAATAATGAAATCTGCTGGTTTTCTACTGCTGGCTCTACCATAACTGTTGTTATATTCGGTATATCTTCCTCATCAAGATTTCTTTTCTTAAATACAGGGTTATTCTTGATATCATCAACAATTTCTCGATAATGGTCATGAGCAACAATATCCAAGGTATCTAATTCCTCAATACCTGTTATCTCACCAAAAGGAAGTCTTAATCCTCTACCAATAGTTTGAAGTGCCAATATGTCACTCTTTGCCGCATTAAGAGGGATAATAGTAAATAGATTATTTACATCCCAACCTTCTTTCAGCTTATATACATGCAGTACAATCTCAATTGGATTGGTATTTTTCTCAATGGTTAGTAATTTCTGAATGTTTTCTTCTGTCTCTGCACCACTTGTGCTGGAGTCAATTTCAATAACCTTGCCAATATAACGTCCTCCAAAAAAAGCATCGGAATCTATTTTGTCTTTTATTTTTCTAGCATGTGTTGTGTCTTTACAAGCTATTAAAACAATTGGCTTTACCTGTTCTAACTGATTGTCTACACAATATTTATATACGATGGACTTTCTTCTCTCATGAAGCTTAATTCCATCTTTCAACTTCATTTCCTCTATATCATCATCTGAATATCCTGCTGTATTTGTTCTTCCCATAACAACCGGAATCTTCAAAAACTTTCCGGCACCATCCTCTAATCCGTAGTGATAAATAATATTCTTATTTGTACTCTTAGGCGTAGCAGTATATTCCAACCCCAACACTGGATTTAGATAATTAATCGCTTTCTTTGATGCCGGAGCGTAGTAACGATGTGCTTCATCCATACAAATAACCAAGTCATCAAACGAACGTAACACATCCGCAAAAGATCCTCCCAAATTTTCATTAAACTTATGGAACTTAAATTCGATATCTCCTCTGGTAAAAATCTTTGAAATATTAAAGATAAATATCTGAATATCAGATGTTTTTTCTACCACCATTTCCTCTTGGATATATCTTACCGGGTATGACAAATAATTTTCTCCATCATATACTTTTGGTCTTCCCATCTCTGCTTCAAGTCCCTTAAACATATACTTTGGATGTCCCGGAACAGACTCCCTACGCATCTTGTCATAGATAGTATTTCCAGGTGCTAAGATAAAGAAATGCTTATATCCCTTTGTCTTGTACAAATAATAAATGCAAGCACCCATTAAGCGAGATTTACCAATACCTGTTGTCATATCAAAACAAAATGATGGAAAATCAAATTCCTTATCTACAGATATTGTATGTGGATCTTGGCAATTCTCGGATGCTATTTTCTCCGCATCAGCCTTTGAACTGGTTCTATACTCAATCTTAGAACTAATTGCATCGAAATATTGCAATGCTTCATATTGAGGGTCACGCAGGCTCATAGCCCATTTGATTCTATCTACCGAACTCATTATTCCTGCACCTCACTTTCAAAATTACACTTATCTAATAAATCATTTGGAATCTTCTTTACTTCAACATTCTCAGGAAGTATCATATCTACTTGATTTTTCTTACAATAAATTAGCAGACTCTGCTTCTCGCCCAAATTCTTCATTACTGACATCACATACTTTGTATTCACAAATTCTTCTGTGATATGAATAAATCTATTTTCTGATGAATAGCCTTGGAACTCCCCAGATGGTTCATATGTAAATCCTTCAATCTTACAAATTGCTTCACATACCATATTCCAACTATAGGATGGGTTAATCTGATAAATAGGCAGCACTTTATTCTTTACAAGTAATGGTTCTGCAAGTTCGTAGAACTTATAGCCACCACCACCTTGCCATTTGTTATTCTTCGATACTCCTCCATCTTCTCCATCAACAACAGCTTTCATTCTTGTCTCACAAAATTCATAGCATTGTTCTCCCATCTCAATGCCAATCCACCTACGCTTCATTTTATGAGCAACTGCACAAGTTGTACCAGTTCCTATAAATGCATCAAGAACTAAGTCGCCCGGATTTGTTGCAATATGCAATACCCTTTCAATTAATCTTTCAGGTTTTGGGGTATCAAATGCGTTGTTTTTTCCAAACAATGCATATATTTCTTTCTTCGCTTCATCTGTATGTCCTACTTCAGTACTAGGCCACCATGTCCATGGTACTACTCCTTCAACTTCTGAAAAATAACGAATTGTATTAGGTTGAGAATCTCCCGTTTTCCCAAAATAAATTCTTCCTTCATTTAATAGTTTTTCATATGTAGCTTTACTTAATGACCAGCATCTGCCTTCTGGTGGTGTATGTACAACCCCTGTCGGTGTAACAATTTCATAAAATTGATCTTTAGTTGCATGACCCGCTTGTGCAGTCATTGGAACTGGTCTCCATGGACCCTTAGGGTCATTGTTCGGATTCTTATATGCTTTCATCTCATCTAGACTTACAGGTATTTTATTTCGTGTAGTTTTAAATTTAATTGGATTCTGTGCATATACGAGAATGTACTCATGAACATCTCCGATAGCCTCTCTATTTTCTCTAGAGTATCTTTTCTGCCATACATTTGATGCAATAAAGTTTTGTCTACCGCAAACCTCATCCATTAAAATTCGTAAATATGGCATTTCATCATCATCTATCGATACCCATATCGAACCATACGCCTTATCAAGTAAGTTCCATAAGATTTCCATTCTTGTTTTAATCATAGATAGCCAAATCGAATGCTCTATACCATCATCATAATGCTCAAATGCATTTCCTGTATTATATGGTGGGTCTATATAAATACATTTTACTTTTCCGTTATATTTATCTTCTAACGCTTTAAGTGCCAACAGATTATCTCCATGTATCAACATATTTTCTGAATCTGGATCACCATATGATTTTGATTTATCTTCAATTAATATTCTTGGTTCAAGTTTCTCTTCCTCATATTTACCAACCCATGTCAATTCTAACTTACCTTTTTTCTCCACGGTAGCCCCCTAAAATTTAATCACTATCTTTGTTACTAATTGTGGCTTCACCAATATGCCTTCTTCAAATTGTTTCTGCATATTTACAACCTCTTCTTCCAATATCGACATTTCATCATGAAACACCTCTATCATTTTTTGTTTCTGCTCTTCTAAAATTTCTATTTGTTTCTTTAATGCAATCTTCTGTCTAAAATCACTTTCGATTGCATATTTCTCTTTAAGCTCATCTAATTCTGATGTATCTTTGACCCTGATCAAATATCCCTTTTTTCTTAATTGCAGCCAATTATCCAATTTTTTCTGATTAGCAATTAAAACTGCTCTTTTAGATTCTGCATGTTTCTGCTGCATAAATTCATCCACTTTATCAATATATGAAAGTATTTCTTGATTATTTGGCATCTTTTCTTCTAAGTGCTGCTCCTGCAATTTTTCACAAAGATCTCTAGCCAACGCATCTGAAGCACCATATAATTCCCCTGTTATATCAATAATTTCAAATACAGTATTTTCAAGAGTATCACCTACATAAGAACCTCCCAAAAGTAAATATCCATGTTGAATTTCCGGAATTTCCAAATCTATATTAGTTTCATAGCACTTTGGATATGCCTCATTTTCCTCTTTACTTTTACCATTCCAATACCCAAACTGTGAATCATATTCCGCAATTTCTTTCATAATAATATTAAAATGAGACTTATGTTGTTCCTCTGTCTTATATGTAAATATGGATTTCAGTTCATCCAATTTCTTGTTTCGTTTCTTATCTAATTCCTTTTCCAAATCCTTAAATTGCTTTGTAAAATCTGATGTCGTTTTACATTCCTGATAAATGAGCGTAACTCTCTTTTCAAAATCTGCTCCACTTTCCAATAATCCAATAGCTTTATCAGATGCACCAAATACGCCTTGGAATAACTCAAACTTTTCAGAAAGGATTTCATATACTCTCTTATCTGCTACATTCTGAGTATTAAGCAAATTAATAACCACAACATCGTTCTTTTGTCCATAACGATGGCAGCGACCAATTCGCTGCTCTATTTTCTGCGGATTCCAAGGAAGGTCATAGTTTATAATCGTATTACAAAACTGAAGATTCAATCCTTCCGAACCGGAATCTGTTACCAGCAAAATCTTGTATTCATCCCTAAACGCTTCTACGATTGCATTCTTCAATTCGACATTTCTACTACCCACATACTTTCCATAATTTCTAGCTTTCCATGCTTTATAAATCTGTTTAGTAACAGGATCATTTGTACTACCATTAAACTTAAGTATCTGACCTTCATATCCGGCATGAGATAATTCTTCAAACATGTACTGTTGAGTTCTAATAGATTCCGTAAATACAACAATTCTTTGTTTTATTCTAGTCTCCTCTTGAAATGCAAAAGCTTTCTCCACCGCCTGTTTCAAAGCTGTCATCTTCGCATTTCTTTTTATACTTTCAGCTTTATTAATAATGGCTGTTACCTCATCTATTTCATGCTGAATAAATTCATTTACCTTTTCTCTCGTGTATAATTCATCCTGCTTGCTATCGTCATCTGTTTCTATTTCATCATCATCAAAAAAACTAAGGAAAAAATCAATGCTTTCATCCGCTGATTCAGTTCTTGTTGTTTCCTTTAAGATTTCAAGTCTTTCTTTTAACACCTTGAATGTTTCTGCGACTGCCATACTTGATGATGCAAGCAATTTTCTAATAACAGATGTAATAAGTGTTCTGTGTGAATTTGGCAAAGCATACAATATTTTCTTTTTCAGATAATTATTTATCATCACATAAAGTTCTACCTCCATTGGTGATAGTTCAAAATCAATTGTCATTTCTTTACGTTCTGAAAACTGAATGTATTCTGCCACTTCTTTTCTTAACGTTCTTTGTACAACAGGTTCTAAACAAGTCTTAAGACCATCATAATCTTCTCCACGCAAATATCTTTCGGAAAATACTTGCTTACTGTAAAAAATCTTGTCATCGATATATTGAACAAGTCCATATATATCAAGCAATGTATTCTGCATAGGAGTTGCAGTTAATAGAATCTTTGGAATTTCCTTTGTTAATTGATATAAAACATTCGCCATCTTTGAACCATTTTTATGTACATTCCTAAGCCTGTGTGCTTCATCAAACACACACAAGTCCCATACCACCTTCTCCAACTCTGCTTTTCTCTTTGAGGCAAAATGATATGAAACAATAATTACTGCTTGTTTACTCTTTACTTTCTCAAGATAATCCTCCCAGTTAGAGCTATCTACAATCAATGAATCAATATTAAATTTCTCTTCTAATTCAACTTGCCATTGCTTTCGAAGATTGGATGGCATGATTAATAGTATTTTATCTTTGCCACTACATAATAAATACTTGATGACCAATCCAGCCTCAATAGTTTTTCCAAGTCCTACCTCATCCGCAAGAATTACTCCACCAAGTTCTAATGAAGATAACGCAAATGTAAATGCTTCAATCTGATGTGGATTGATATCGATATCAGACATATGCAAACAACTATATGGCTTATTATTCAATTCTTGTTGCTTTAACTCAGCATATGTGCTTTCAACAATACCCATTTGCGAAACCTCCAATCTTATTTTTCTAATTGTTCTTTTATTTTATCTGCTATTACCTTTGCCATCATTGGTGGAACCGCATTTCCCACCTGAACAAATTGTGCTGTCCTTGGTCCTTCAAAATAATAATTATCTGGAAACGACTGTATTCTTGCTGCTTCCCGGACTGTAATTGATCTATGTTGCTCTATATCTGGATGAATGAAATAATGTCCATCTTTCGATAAATGAGCAAGTATTGTGTGACAATGATCCATATCACCTTCAACAACCTTAAACCGATCAACAAATGATGTTCTATTTTTATGCGTCTTCAAGTTTTCTGGCAAATCATCATATTTAAGTCTTTTATGTTGACCATTGTTAAACCACAAATCAATTACTCTCTTATAGATCTCTATATCCCGCGTTGTATGCGATCTTGCGACATGTCCAGTTAATAAATCCGATTTAGTTCGAATGCCACTATCTTTAACATACCTCCTCACCTTACGCATATCACACATTGTATATCTATCTGCCGATTCTCCTGGTACTAATTCCGGCAAATCCTTAAGCAAATCCCACACTTTTGCATTGCTATGAATCGTTTCGAATACGGGATATTTGTAGCCCGTTCCTTTCAACCATCCAACAATTATTACTCTTTTTCTACTTTGTAATACTCCAAAGTCATAGGCATTGAGCTCATGATATTCTATTTCATATCCAACCTTACGCATATATTTTTGGAGATTTTTAAATGCTTGTCCTCCACGAGCTGTTTTTATGCCCGCAACATTCTCAAACACGAACATCCTTGGTTTATATCGATTTAAAAACTGAACATACATTTTATATAGTTCATTTCTTGGATCATCGTCCATAGGAACGATCATATGACTACTTTGAGCTCTTCCCACTAATGAATAAGCTTGACATGGAGGCCCTCCTATTATCACATCAACTTGCCCGATTTCCTTTTCTGCCTTTATAGTATCAATAATTTGAAAGATTCCTTTAATAGTCGTTTCAGACATTTCCTTATTGATCACCGTTTTCAATTCTTTTTCTGGAATCAATTCCAAAAGCTGATTACGAGAGAGTTCATTTCGCTCATACTTATAATAACTTTCAAGCTTGTTATTTTCCTTTAAGTAATAATATGCAATTCTAGTTTCTATTGTTCGCGCCGCGTATCCATCCATTTCCACATGCGCAATTGGTCTATAACCACTTTGTATAAAACCTTCGGATAGTCCACCAGCGCCAGCAAAGAGGTCAATATAGCTTAAACCTTTATCATTCATGGTTATCCTGCCTTATCATATCATTGTTCATATTTCACTTAACATTTAGCACATCCACAAAATCACATTATTGACATTGTACACATATCTATATCAATCAAAAGTCCTTTAGAATTTTAAAATTTTATTTTTGAACTTTTTGAAACAATAGCAGGCAATCTTTCCGACTACCTGCTACATAAAATACGCTGTATATTTTTTTATTATTCAAACTCTATCGTCCCTGGCGGTTTTCCCGTGCAGTCGTACACAACGCGATTGACGTGCTTCACCTCGTTGACGATCCTGGTGGTTACGGTCTGCAGGACTTCCCACGGCAGCTGTGCAGCTTCCGCTGTCATAAAGTCGCTTGTGCGAACGGCGCGGAGAGCAACAGCATAATCGTATGTCCTGAAGTCTCCCATAACACCAACGCTTCGCATATTGGTCAGCGCAGCAAAGTACTGACCCAGCGTTCCTTCTTCGCCGTACTTCGGAATCAGACCTGATTCCATCGCTTTAGCGATCTCTTCCCGGTAAATGGCATCGGCGTCCTGTACGATCTTCACTTTCTCTTCCGTGACATCGCCAATGATCCGGATCCCCAGACCAGGACCTGGGAACGGCTGACGGAACACCAGATAATCCGGGATCCCCAGCTCCAGACCAGCTTTTCTGACTTCATCCTTAAAGAGCATCCGCAGAGGCTCTACGATTTCCTTAAAGTCCACGTGATCCGGCAAGCCACCAACGTTGTGGTGAGACTTGATCACTGCAGATTTGCCAAGACCCGATTCGATTACGTCCGGATAGATGGTTCCCTGTACCAGGAAGTCCACCGCACCGATCTTCTTGGCCTCTTCTTCAAATACACGAATGAATTCTTCGCCAATGATCTTACGCTTCTGTTCCGGTTCTGTCACTCCTGCCAGCTTGTCATAAAAACGCTGCTGTGCATTGACACGAACGAAGTTCAGGTCATACGGGCCGTCCGATCCGAATACTGCTTCCACCTCGTCCCCTTCATTTTTGCGCAGAAGACCGTGATCCACGAATACACAGGTCAGCTGCTTGCCTACCGCCTTGGACAGCAGTACAGCAGCAACAGAAGAGTCTACTCCACCGGAAAGTGCACAGAGAACTTTGCCGTCTCCCACCTTTTCACGCACAGCCTGGATCGTGTTTTCCACAAAGGATCCCATCTGCCAGTCGCCGGAGCACCCGCATACATCCTTAACAAATGCACGGAGCATCTTCATACCCTCCACCGTGTGCATAACTTCCGGATGAGGCTGCAAAGCGTACAGCTTGCGTTCTTTGTTTTCCATGGCGGCTACCGGGCAGACCGGTGTATGTGCCGTCACTTTAAAGCCCTCCGGGGCTTCACTGATATAGTCTGTGTGACTCATCCAGCAAATGGTCTTATCCGCCACATCCTGAAACAGACCGTCTTTGCTGTCGATATCCACTTCCGTTCTTCCATATTCGCTGATAGGCGCTGTTTCCACCTTGCCTCCCAGCTGGTATGCCATCAGCTGTGCACCATAGCAGATGCCCAGGATCGGCACTCCCATTTCATAAATTTCATTGGTGTACCGCGGAGACGTTTCATCGTAAACGCTGTTTGGTCCGCCGGTAAAGATGATCCCCTTCGGATTCTTTGCCTTGATCTCCTCAAGGGACAGCGTGTACGGCTGCACTTCGCAGTACACGTTGCATTCCCGGACTCTTCTGGCGATCAGCTGATTATACTGTCCACCGAAGTCCAGCACGATTATTTTTTCATGATCCATAATAATCAGTTCCTCTCAAAATGATTCTAAAACGCTGCAAAGGACTAGCGGTTCTTATTGCTTTCTCTCAAGATAACGTCATGAGCGCCGCCCTCTACGATACTTGTAGCCGATACGACCGTCAGCTTGGAATTCTTCTGCAGCTCCGGTATCGTCAGCACGCCGCAGTTGCACATGGTAGACTTCACCTTCTGCAGGGACTGTCTTACGTTGTCACTCAACGGTCCTGCATACGGTACATAGGAATCAACACCTTCCTCAAAGGAAAGCTTGCTGTCGCCACCCATATCGTAACGCTGCCAGTTTCTCGCACGGTTGGAACCTTCGCCCCAGTATTCCTTCACGTAGCTTCCGTTGATGGTCAGCTTATCCGTCGGAGCTTCGTCGAACCGGGAGAAATATCTTCCCAGCATCAGGAAATCAGCGCCCATCGCCAGAGCCAGCGTCATATGGTAATCATATACGATGCCGCCGTCAGAACAGATCGGAATGTATACGCCTGTCTTTTCATAATATTCATCTCTTGCCTTAGCCACTTCGATAACTGCGGAAGCCTGTCCACGACCAATGCCCTTCTGTTCTCTCGTGATACAGATAGAACCGCCTCCAATACCGATTTTGATAAAGTCAGCACCTGCATTCGCCAAGTATTCGAAACCTTCTTTATCCACAACATTTCCTGCGCCGATCTTTACGCTGTCGCCGTACTTTTCTCTTACAAAATCAAGAGTCAGCTTCTGCCATTCTGTAAAGCCTTCGGAGGAGTCGATGCAAAGCACATCTGCACCGGCCTCTACGAGAGCCGGAATACGTTCTGCGTAGTCTCTGGTGTTGACACCGGCGCCTACGACATAACGCTTGTGTTCGTCCAGCAGTTCGTCCGGATAAGCCTTATGGGTATCGTAGTCTTTACGGAATACGAAATGAGTCAGTCTCTGATTCTCATCTACAATAGGAAGTGCATTGAGCTTGTTGTCCCAGAGAATGTTGTTTGCTTCAGAAAGGGTCACTCCCTTCTTCGCATAAATCAGTTTATCAAAAGGAGTCATGAAATTGCATACTTTTTCATCAAGAGACATACGGCTGATACGATAGTCTCTGCTGGTCACCAGACCGAGCATCTTGCCGTCAGGTGTGCCGTCTTCTGTAACAGCAGTTGTAGAATGGCCTGTCCGCTTCTTCAGTTCCAGCAGTTCTCCCAGTGTCTGATCCGGGCGAATGTTGGCATCGCTTGTTACGAATCCCGCCTTGTGAGCCTTGACTTTTCTCACCATTTCTGCTTGATTCTCAATGCTCTGTGATCCATAAATAAAGGAAATCCCGCCTTCCTTTGCAAGCGCGATGGCCAGTTCATCACCGGAAACTGCCTGCATGATCGCTGATACGAGAGGAATGTTCATCTTGATCGCGGATTCCTCTCCCTTCTTGAACTTTACCACCGGGGTCTGCAGGGAAACGTTCTCTACCCTGCACTCCGTAGAAGAATACCCCGGAACTAAAAGATACTCACTAAATGTTCTTGATGGTTCATCAAAAATGTATGCCATGTTTACCTCCTGTATATTTAAAAATTTTTCTACAAAATAATATTACCACATTTTATCTCAAAACGCTTGCCTTTACAATCATTTTCCTCAAGAATCCGCGATTTTTTCACATTTTATGCCGTTCCGCATCGTGAAACATCGATTCTGCATTGTAAAACACCTGCTATTGACCGTTTTAATTTTCTGACATATTATTAAGAAAAAGAGCAATATAGTATTTTGACAAGAAAGTAAACTTTTGAAAACTGTATCGTTATATAAAAGGGAGGTAACATACATGCTGAAAGTAAAAACAGGACAAAGTACGAAAGCTAATGCTGCAGAAGCAGGAAGAGAAGCTGCTTCTTATGTAAAGGATGAGATCAAAGACATGCGAATGGCATTCGTGTACAGCGGAGTGCAGTATGATCAGAAAGAGCTGATCCGTTCCATTTCCATGGAACTTCCGGGCGTTCCTCTGATTGGTAACACGTCATTCACAGGGGTAATCACACCAGAAGGCTTCACTTCCGGTGATGACGGATTTGTTGGGATCATGTCACTGTCTGACAGCGATATGACCGTGGGCGTTGCCGGAATGGAAAAGGAAGGTACAGCAAGAGAAACCGGTCACAAGGTGGCTGAAAAGGCTCTGCTTGCTGCCGGAAAAGAAGAAGCACCGGACTACTTCTATATGTCCGCTCCTCCGGGAGAAGAAGAATATTATCTGAAAGGCATTACCGAAGTAATCGGCAGAGTTCCATTCTTTGGCGGCAGTGCTGCGGATAATACGATCACAGGGGAATGGCTGGTATATGCAGAGAACATCGTAACTGCAGATGGTGTTGCCGTTGCATTCTTCTACAGTGACAAACCTTTTGCAAACAAATTTACCGGTGCATATAACGAAACCACCAATGCCGGCGTTATCACCAAGATCGATGGAGATCGTACTCTGGTAGAGATCGATGGTGTTACAGCACTGGATAAATACCGCGAATGGACAGGTGCAAGCGCAGAAGATGTTGCTGGCGGAAATCTTTTAGGATATGCAGTTTGCAAACCGCTGGCAGTCAAAGACAGACTGGGCGATCTGGCTGCGATCCGTCATCCGATGAACGGAAATGAGGATGGATCAATAGCGATCGGTAACAATCTGGCAGTCGGCACAGCTGTGATCCAGATGGAAGCCAGCGTTGATGAGCTGATCGCATCAGTCGGTAAAACACTGGAAGAACTGAAAGCAAAAATTGGCGGCCCGATCGGAGGACTTCATCTGGTACACTGCGGAGGCAGAAGAGCCGGAATCGATGCACGGATCAATGAAGTAACAGAACAGATCAAAAAATCCGTTGGAGACATCCCGTTTATCGTAGAATTCACTTTCGGTGAATATGGATACGAAGACGACGGTAACAACACCTGCGGAGGTCTGATGCTTTCCTTCACGGCATTCGGCAAATAAGGGGAGTCGTTTGAAAAATACAGATACTTAGAATCAAGATTGGAGATGAATACATATGAAAATGATCATAGACGGTAAAAAAGTAGACAGCGTAAGCAAGGAAACCTTTGACGTCATCGCCCCTGCAACAGGTATAGTCGTTGACAACGTTCCAAAGGCTACAGCAGAAGATATTGAAAAAGCTGTGACCGCAGCAGTAAAAGGACAAAAGGAATGGGAAAAATTCTCTGTTACAGAACGTGCAGATGTCCTCTACAAGTTCATTGATATCGTAGAACTCAACAAGGAATCCCTGGCACAGACCCTTTGCGCAGAAAACGGCAAACCGATCACAGAAGCCCGTGCTGAAATAGGCAACATCAAGATCGCCTTCAGAGCCTTTGCAGAACATGCTAAACACTACTACGGATCCATCATTCCTCCAGGCACAGAAGCCGGACAGGAAAATCATATCCAGATGGTAACAAGAGAGCCTATCGGCGTAGTTGCATGCATCATCCCGTTCAACTTCCCATGCGATCTGTACGATCAGAAAGTTGCTCCTGCTTTGATGATGGGTAACGCAGCTATTGTACTTCCTTCTTCTGATAACCCTCTGACTCTGATGCGTCTGACAGAAATGCTGGTAGAAGCCGGCGTGCCGGATGGAGCGATCCAGTGCCTGACGGCTCCTGGAGCTGTAAAGGATGCTGCTGTATCCGATCCAAGAGTTCATCTGGTAACACTGACCGGCAGCACAGAAGTCGGTATCGGAACTGCGAAGATCGCAGCAGAAAATCTGACACACACCGCACTGGAACTCGGCGGCAACGATGCGTTCATAGTACTGGATGACGGCGATGTGGATCTGGCAGTAAACGAACTCATCTGGGCTCGTATGTATAACACCGGTCAGGTTTGCTGCGCCAGCAAGCGTTTTCTGATCCACAATTCTCTTAAGGACGAATTTGCAGAAAAAGCTGTCGCCAAAATCAAGGCTCTCAACTATGGAGATCCTGCTAACGATGAGACGCAGATCGCCTGCCTGATCAGCGAAAAGGCTGCCATCAAGGTAGAAAAGGAAGTTGCTCTCACAGTAGAACAGGGAGGCAAGATCATCCTGGGAGGCAAGAGAGACGGTGCTTTCTATGAACCTACCGTTATCGTAGATGTTCCTAAGACTGCAGATGTAGCCAAGGACATGGAAATCTTCGGACCAGTCGTTCCGATCATCGGATTTGATACCGATGAAGAAGCCATCGAAATCGCTAACAGCTCTGTTTTCGGACTTTCCAGCTGCGTATTCTCGAAAGACCAGAAGAGAGCATTCAAGGTAGCAAGAGCTATGGAAGCCGGCGGAGCAGTTATAAATGGTGCAAGCTTCTTCCGTTCCTTCGAAATGCCGTTTGGCGGCTGGAAACACAGCGGTATCGGCACAGAAGGTGTAATGTCCACCTTTGATGAGATGACTAGAGTTAAGACTATCGTCCTCAAGAACATTATTGACTAGAAATCACCTTGAAGAATTTAATAATTTTCCTGAAAAAGAGAGGAACCGCACATGTGTGCAGTTCCTCTCTTTTATCATACGCAAATAATTTGCCGTAAGGCTGTTTTATATTCACTCCACATATCCCATGCGATGCGAAATCCTGGAGGCAGCTTTCATTACCGCTTCAGCCACTTCTTCGATGCGGTCGTCCGTTAACACCCGCTTATCCCCACTGGCACTGACTGCCGCGATGATATCTCCTTTATAATCAAAGATCGGAGCACCGATGCAGCGATGTCCTTTCTCGAATTCTTCATTGTCCATAGCCCAGCCTTGCTTGCGGACCTTAGCGATCTCCGCATCCAGTTCTTCTCTGCTGGCAATAGTATTCGGTGTGAATTTGATAAAGCTGCAGTCTTCCAGGATCACATCCAGCTGCGCTTTGGAATAATTGGCAAGCAGGCATTTTCCTAAAGAAGAACAGTAGGCATGCATTCGAGATCCAATCTGATAATACATTTTCACAGAAGATACTGCATCCAGTTTTTCAATGTAAACCACTTCATCTCCATCCAGAACCCCCAGATAAGAAGTAAGCCCTAAATGCGATGTCAGTTCCGCTATATATGGTCTGGCTTCCGTCTGCAATTCCAGATTGTTGATATAACAACTGACTGCTTCAAACAATTTCAGTCCGATTTTGTAGCTGCCAGCTTCCGTTTTTTCCAGATATCCTCTCCCCGTTAAAGTTGCAATCAGCCGATGAACTGTGCTCTTCGGCAGTCCGGTCTGTCTCGCAATTTCTGACAAGCTGGCATCCTGCTGTTCATTTGATACGATCTCAATGATATCCAGTGCTTTTTCTAATGATTTTACGTTTTTTTCCTCAGTCATCGCTTCATCCCCTAATTGTTGCATTCATCTAATCCGATATTTCCTATTATAACACACCCTATATCGTTATGCGAAGCTTTTTTCTGTATCTACAGAAAATTGTGATAATACCTCTTTCGAGCGCCTACTCTTAAAAAAGAGGCTGTGACTTGCGTCACAGCCTCTTCTATTTGCTCGATTACTTTGTCAGATGCATCAGGCTTACATCATGCCAGGCATTCCGCCTCCCATGCCTCCGCCCATCGGCGGCATTGCCGGTTCGTCAGCCGGGATATCCGTGATTCCAGCTTCTGTTGTCAGCAGCATTGCGGATGCAGAAGATGCATTCTGCAGTGCGGATCTTGTTACCTTAGCCGGGTCAACGATTCCGGCACCGATCATGTCAACATATTCTTCTGTAGAAGCGTTGAATCCAGTACCTTCCGGACTTTCCTTGACCTGTGCAACAACTACGCTTCCTTCAAAGCCGGCGTTTTCAGCGATCTGTCTAACCGGTTCTTCCAGAGCTCTTACGATGATAGCACCACCAGTCTTAGCATCGCCTTCCAGACCCTCTACATAAGCCTTAACAGCCGGGATAGCGTTTACCAGAGCAGTACCACCACCAGCTACGATACCTTCCTGTACAGCAGCCTTAGTAGCGTTGAGTGCGTCTTCGATTCTCAGCTTTCTTTCTTTCAGTTCAGTTTCTGTTGCAGCTCCAACCTTGATGACAGCAACACCGCCAGCCAGCTTAGCCAGTCTTTCCTGTGTCTTTTCTCTGTCGAATTCGGAGTTCGTTGTTTCGATCTGTCTTCTGATCTGAGCAACTCTGTCTGCAATATCTTCAGCCTTGCCGGCACCATTTACGATAACAGTATTTTCTTTGTCAACTTTGACAGTTCCGGCACTACCCAACATATCCACTGTAGTTTCCTTCAGTTCATATCCCAGATCTTCCGAAATTACAGTAGCACCAGTCAGAACTGCGATATCATCCAGATAAGCCTTTCTTCTTTCGCCGAATCCAGGAGCCTTGACAGCTACACATTCGAATGTGCCCTTCAGCTTGTTCACGATGATCGTTGCCAGTGCTTCGCCTTCCAGGTCATCGCAGATGATGAGTAGCTTTCTGCCCTGCTGTACGATCTGTTCCAGAACCGGCAGGATCTCCTGAATGTTATTGATCTTCTTGTCAGTGATGAGGATATACGGATTCTCCAGTACAGCTTCCATCTTTTCTGTATCAGTTACCATGTAAGGGGAGAAGTATCCTCTGTCGAACTGCATACCTTCTACGACTTCCAGCGTAGTACCCATAGTCTTGGATTCTTCCACCGTGATAACGCCGTCCTTGCCGACCTTTTCCATTGCTTCTGCGATCAGAGCACCGATCGCATCATCAGCAGCGGATACGGAAGCAACCTGTGCGATGCTGTCCTTGCTGTCAACGTCCTGAGCCAGTCTCTTGATTTCATCCACAGCTACATCTACTGCACCCTGGATCCCTCTCTTGAGTACCATCGGATTAGCACCTGCAGCTACATTTTTAAATCCTTCTTTGATAATGATCTGCGCCAGCAGAGTTGCAGTTGTTGTTCCGTCACCGGCAACATCGTTTGTCTTGGAAGCTACTTCCTTAACAACCTGTGCGCCCATGTTCTCTACTGCATCTTCCAGTTCGATCTCTCTTGCGATCGTAACACCGTCGTTAGTGATCAGCGGGGATCCGAACTTCTTGTCGATCAGTACGTTTCTTCCCTTTGGTCCTAATGTGATTTTAACTGTATCTGCTAACTGGTCAACGCCTGCCTGTAATTTTCTTCTGGCGTCTTCTCCGTAATGTAATTCTTTTGCCATGTTAAAGTTCCTCCTTCTATTATTCTACAACAGCTAAGATATCTCTGTGGTTCATAACAACCACTTCTTCGCCGCCGTACTTGATTTCTGTTCCACCGTAAGGGGAGAAAATCACCTTGTCCCCAACCTTAAGTTCCATCGGATCGTCCTGTGTTCCAGGTCCCACAGCCAATACCTCAGCGATCTGCGGTTTTTCCTGTGCAGAACCCGGCAGTACGATACCGCTTGCAGTCTTTTCTTCTGCTTCCAATTTTTTAATAACTACTCTTGAGCCTAAAGGCTTGATTCCAAAACTCATAGTGTCATCTCCTTTACATATTCGATCCTTTGATCTGTTTTTTTCTCTATGGAAAGGGTCGCCCCTTTTTCACATTGTTAGCACTCAATATCTCCGAGTGCTAAGTTTACTTTACAGCCTTTTTCCCTTTTTGTCAATACGTTTTTCCGATTTCATGGCGGAATCTGCTTAAAGATTTCTTAAAGACCATTTTTATGAGTGATATAATAGAATAAATACTGCTGGGCAATGCCTCCATACGGGCAAAACTGTTTTGAAGCAAAGTCTGTCATGGCTTTCACGTTTTTTTCCTCTATCCCGTAAAGTCTGTTCATGACCTTCCGCACCCAGACATCAATAGGAAAGCTATCGATCTTTCCCATGGAAAAAAGAGAAATACAATTAGCCACCTTCGGACCTATGCCGCTGTATCTGCAAAGGCTCTGACGAGCCTCTTCTGCCGTGACTTCCGGCTGCCCCAGGGCTTCCAGCACGTCCATGCCTTCTTTTTCTACCAGCTTCGCCGTCTGGATCAGATACTTCGCCCGGTAGCCGAGTCGGCAGGGTTCCAGATCCTCCACAGCAGCTTCTGCCAGAACTTCTGGAGAAGGCAGTGCGTAATAGTCTCTGCCATCGTATGTGCCTATTTTTCTTCCCATCGTCTCTGCGAGAGAATCGATGCACTTGCGTATCCTGGGGATATTATTGTTTTGAGAGATCAGAAAAGAAAGAACGGTCTCCCACTTTTCCTGGTTCAGGATACGGATCCCGCTGCCAAATCCGATCGCATCACGTATCACCGGATCTCGCTCTGCCAGATACGATTTTATCTGCCCATAATCTCTGTCCAGATCCAGGTACCCACGCCAAATGTCATGAAAATCCTCCGGCGTTGTGCCGCAGATGCGCAGCATCTGCTTTGCAGGATCCCATACCATGCGGACGATCCGCCCATAAGCCGTGCCGGTATAACTGCCGTCCTCCCCGCGGTTCCACCGAAAACACTGGCCGCAGTCAAAGATATGATCCAGGTCAAAATCCCGGATCCCCGTGATTTCTACATCCGGTCCGCAGGTATGTACTTCCAGAGCAGGCTGAGAAGCCCCGGCAGCCTGATCATTCCGTGGCATTACACGACCTCCTTGATATCCAGCTCCAGGCGATTGACATTAAAAGCCGTCATTTCTTCGATTTTGTCTGCAACCGATTTCTGGAACAGACGTGCGCATTTCGGCAGATCCTCGTGCAGTTTCATGGAAAGCAGGATATAAATCTCTACGCCTTCCTGAACCGGAAAGATCCCCACTTTGCTCACTTCACATACTGCTTCGCTTTCACGTTTAACGCATTCCACGATATCAGAGAGAACTTTTTCGGAGATCTTATATTCTCCCAGATAGCTGTAGGTCGGTCGCACCACGGATTTTTCTGCATAATCACGCCATGGACCCAGCTCCTTGAACAGCATTTTTACCGGCGTCATAAAATATCCGGAAAACTGTCGTTTCAGCTGGAAAGTCGGCGCAGGGATAACGTGCTGCCCCATTTCGTCCCGCTGCTTCCTTGCCATCTGCCGCTCCTCTTCGGAGGTAATATCTTCGATATAGATCCGCTCATTGATTTCCGGCAGATCCAGCCGCTTGACGATCTTATCCACCATCCCGTCAGATGTACCTAGGATCAGGATGCTGAGCGGCTTCACGCGCTGGATCGCCTCCTTCACCTCGGTCATATGTTCTTCTTTATAAAACAGTGCCGATTTCACCGCTCCAACTTTGGTCGGCTGCCTCTTTGCAGAAATGCCGGCAACTACTTTATTACGGCAGATAAACAATCCGTCATCTATAATACTTTCGATTTTTAATCTTTTGCAGAGGTTTACCGCCTGAAAACTTTTTCCGGTTCCACTCTTTCCAATAAGTCCGTAAACTTTCATCTTGAATTCCTCTATTATGTTTGTTATAATCAGTGTGTCGTTTAATGATAATCTAAAAGGAGGTACTACAAATGGCTTACAAAATTACTGACGCATGTCTGAGCTGCGGTGCTTGCATCGATGAATGTCCAACAGAAGCTATTTCCCAGGGAGATGCTACATACGTAATCGACGAAGATAAATGCATCGACTGTGGAGCTTGCGCTGGCGCTTGCCCTGTAGGTGCTTGCGAAGAAGCGTAAACAGCTGTTGATGAACAGATACACCGTTTATTTATCAACTGATAATTAATAACCGTTTCATAATGAAACGGTTATTTAATTGCAGTTATTTATTTTTTATTATGCTCCTGCGCCCCATTGATATGGTAAGCAAGGGAATACAGACTGTCT